>Ga0302296_1001598_pt1 | contig 16085 bp, 16 predicted proteins | sample III_Fen_N3_1_FD_194546 | JGI IMG/M metagenome (GOLD analysis project Ga0302296, IMG submission 194546) | Peat permafrost microbial communities from Stordalen Mire near Abisko, Sweden - III_Fen_N3_1 | ecosystem: Environmental > Terrestrial > Soil > Wetlands > Permafrost | place: Sweden: Abisko...
AACATCCATGCCGTAGGTATGGGACATAGCAAACCATATAATGAAATATCTCACCCCTACAGGGTGAAAATGGACATTTAAAATCTTTTATCTAAGATATTTCGTCCCTATGGGACATTGGAAATCAAGTTGATCTTAAAAATTCCACTTCATATTCCGGTCGTCGAGTACCGCGAATGAAATTTTCCAGGCAGTTCTGGGGTTGATGTGATTGCCATCGGAAGCAACGCCATAGATTCCAATGCGAAGGCGGCGTTTCGAGAATTTAAAACTACGCTCCAAACCGGTAAAGATCTCGTAATGCTGCCAATTGTATTCGGCTACGTAAAGTGCCCCCACTCCTACTACCAATCCGATTCCGGTTTTTTTCATAAACGGAATTTTGTTGATGATGGCACCATTGTCGTGATGCACAAAATGCGCTTCGAGGTAGTATTCTTTTGAAGGCAATGAACTGTCTTGATCTTGGAACGAATACAACGGATTGGCAAACCACAGAGGCGTACTGCGTCGTTGGTATTTAAAGTCGGCATCTTTGAGGCTTTTTGAACTCAGGAATTTTCCAGCTTTGATGTGGTAATTAGACGTTCCGATAGTGCCGAGCTGAAAACTTTGCTGTATACCCAAAATGGCATATTCATGATCGACATCACTACCAAAAAGTTTGGGAATTCCGCGTTGGTAATAGGCATAGAACGTTGGCCATTTCGACCCTAGGATCACTTTGCGAAACGGTTCGCGCATGTATTTCTGCTTGGGCGTATAACTCACCGTGATTTCACCCAACAATGCCTGATACCCTTGAAATTCCTTAAATTGATCATTCGGAATCAAGCTATCGAAAGTACCTAGGTTTTGGTACTTTGATAAGGAGCGACGTTCGGCCAATTCTAGTTCTGCATTGATATAAAAGCCGTTGAAATATTCGTAATCGTGGCCTACACGCAATTTGGTGACTTCAATAAAGTTACTGCGCTTGTACACCTGCGTAATGGCATCAAATGGCACAATAGCATCAAATTCGTGCGAACCGCGAATGTAGAGCTTGCCTTGATGAAACGGATCATAGAGGTAACGCCACCAAGACGATCCTTTCAAATCGCCGTTGAGTATGCCTACCGATAATTCGGAGTAACTATCAATGGTGCGCTGATCTTCCCATTTACGGAAGAAATTGAATCCGGGTGCTACACGCGGACCTGCAGGATAAAGCGGACGCGCCATCGCGGCAATCGAGTTGAAGCTCCATTGTGTGCGTTGAGGTCTATTGCGGTGATCGATACCAAACCACAATACTTTCCAGATGGTGACTTTATTGAAAACGGCATCGATGGAATCGAGGTATTCTTTACGGGTGAAGGCATCGCGCAGACTGTCTTTCACAATGATATAACGTTGCTCTTCGGGTGTAAGGGAAACTACCCGTTCTTCTTTCCAGAAAGCGGAATCGCGCTCGTAAGCTTCTTTGCTGGTGATGGCAACCTCATCGCTAAAGAATTTTTTTGCGTACTCCGGATTGAAGTCGTAGTTTGAAAACTTAGCCAGCGTGGTGCATTTGGAAGTTTGCTCTTTGTATTTCACACCGTAAGTGAGCAATTGTTCGCGCAATACACACAGCGTATCGCCAACGTTGTCGAATTGCTGTTCGATGGTGAAATAATCGTACGTGAGCAAGTTTCCTTTCTCCATGGTCAATTCGAGCTTCTGCACCATCCATAACGAATCAATGATGTAGATGTAACCCGAAAGCGTAGATGTAGAGCTTGACCGTGGAATGATTTTGATTTTATCGATGAGTTGACCGTTTTCTTCGTACTGAGCTTCGAGGCGGTATTTGTAGGATAAAATACCCGGTCCGGAAATAGGACTGCTCACCGGCGAAGCGTGCAAATCATCCAGGTGCATCAGGTTTTCGAAGAAATTGAAGTTTGATTTTACAGTTGTAGTGTAATACAACAAACGTCCATCACCGCGTTGGGTAAAGGCATTCCGGATTTCTTTCACCTTATTTTGGGGCGCATAATACCGAGTAGCCTGCACTTCGGCGAGGTTCATGTTTCCGGCCAGCATTTGCGTTTTGCGACGTTCTTCTTCAAACGGATCATCGGAAGGTTTTTGTTCGTCGTTTTGTTTGCCTTGCTTGCGCTCTATTTTTTCGGTGGCTTTGATGTACACTTCGGTTGAATGCGGGTAATTCCACTGATTCATCCGATCGCGCTGTTTCACCACTTTCAGCATGATTTCGCGCCCGGGATTGGATTTCTTAGAAACCACTTCCACTTCTTCGATATCGGACACTTTACTCGGAAAGAGTTGAATATCGCGGGTAACGCTGGTAAACTGAACCGTCACATACGATTCGCGTTCATCATAACCCGTTGCTGTAAAAATGAGGTAATATTCGCCTTCAAAGAGCTGAAGGGAATAATTCCCGTTGATATCGGTTTGCGTGCGGAGCTCGGCGTTGTTTTTAACGTAGATATCGGCAAAGGGAATGGGAAGGTTATTTTCATCGGTTACCAAACCTGTAAGCTTGCGCTGAGCCATTCCGGCAAAGGCAATCGTTACAAGGAAAAGAAGCAGTAAGCCGTTTCGCATAATTTGGTTAATGCCCGAATAACAATTAGTAACAGTTTAATCGGGAAAAAGTTGTTGAAAGTTAGGTCATTAAACACCATAACCTCTTGAATTAATGTTAAAATCGAGTTTTCAATTCACATTAAAATCAAAATCGATGATGAGCGGTCGATAACTAGGATTGTTGTTTTTTCTGTTCTTCCATCCACTGCAGGTGTTTTTCCATACGGCGGCGCATCCAACGACGTAATAAATACGTTCCGAACGCAAAAACGGACAAACCGTAGTAATACACCCATCTGTCGAAGCCTTCCATAAAGCCGAAAATTGTCACCACCACGATGATCAATATACCGACTGAAAGCCAGAACCATTCCATTATTTTGTTATACGTGTTCATTACTTATTTTTTATCGTTGATATCTAATTTCCCTTGTGGTTTCAAAAACACATAATTCGAAAAGTCTTGTTTGGTGCGGATTCCCGTTCCATACAACAAGGCTTTCTGCGTGCGAATACTCACCATTTTGTCTGTAAAAATAGTGCTATCCGCTCTATTCCAAAATAATGCTTCGGTTTCCATGCGCTGATTTTTCTCCGGATTGAACAATTGCACCGAATCGCGCACCATCATGGTTCCCATTTCTTCGTTGATTTCGCCATACAAGGCTGTGAGAATAGAAGCCAAGGTTCCATCTTCGTTGTAAAACTCTACTTTGATTCCTTCTCTGAACTTTACCACCTTGGTAGGTTTGGTAAACGATTCGGCCAGTTTAGCGTATAAGCGCACTTTAGCGTAGCCCGAATCGGTGTAGGTTAAGTAAAGTTCCGTTGTTTTTTCATCGGGATCATTGGGTTTGAACGTTACCCGTTTGATAGAATCCAAATCATTGACGCATGAAACAAACATTCCTGCCATCAACACGAAAGCAGGAATGAAAATAAGATATCGTTCTTTGCGAGACAGCGTCATAGCGTCTGTTTAATCGAGCTTGTATTTCTTGAACCAACGATCATAATTGGCTGGAGCAAGAATCACACCGAAGTTCACGCCCAAGTAGTTTTCCTGGATGCCATCGGGTAAATTGTTGCTACGCGTTCCGTATTGAAAGCTGAAGTTAAACGAAGAGTTGGTTTTCTGACTGAAGATCGGTAACCCTAAACCGGCAGTAACCCCCATTTCGTTGAGCTGTGTTCCGTTTTGCAAGTTGGGAAGCGTACCGATGTAACCACCTAAGCGGTAACGCACACGACCGAAATAATCCGATCCGCCTGTTACTTTTGAACCGACTGAATAATTCGGCACAAACTGCAATCCGAGTGAAAAACGGCGTGCATCTTTGAAGGCATTTGCTTCGTGAACTTCGTTGAAATCGGCACGGTAATTACTCCACATCGTAGAAGAGTAATCTCCCATGATATTGATCTGGTAAACGTTTTTGTGTTTGTAATTCTCGGTCATTTTAGGTCGGAACGAGTAATTGAAACCGAGTGTCAACGAACTTGGATACACCAATTTTCCTTTATCATCGATGGTGTACATCAAGGTGTCGTATTTATTGGGATTGCCCAAATCGGTAGTTGCGAAAAGGAAATAATCACGGTGAGCCGACAATTGTTGTTGCGGTGAATAAACGGCACCGATTTTCAGGTACTGGTTTTTCAGCGTATCGAGCATGAATGAGTAATTCAACCCAACGGTGTAATGCAAGGCGTGCAAACGGTAAGTTGTTTGATCCACTCCACCGGTAGGCTCATAATCAATGAACGAACTTTGGCGCTCGTCGATTACTGAACCGAATACGTAAGAATAATTCATTCCCAACGAAAATGTATGGCGTTTGGTATTGATGAATTTGTAAGCTAATCCACCCAACACTTCCTGCGTACTGCCCGAACCTTTGTAGGTGTAGCGAATACTATCAGTGCCGTTGAATTCTTTTTGTTCTATGCTATATCCTTTGCGGCTAAACGGTTGCAATCCAATTGCCATTCCGAAGCGTTTCCCCAACGGAAGCACCATGGTAATCTGATTGAGGTTGACGATCTTGGCATTGGTTGAAGCATCACCTTGCGTATAGGTCGAAAAACGACTGGACAAACCGATGGTAAACAAAGGTTGATCTTTGGCCAGCGCCGTATAACTCGCAGGATTGAACAGGTTTACCGTAGATGAATCGAAAATAGCAGCGCGGCAATTTCCATAAGCCCCGAATTGTGAATCTTCCAATCCGCCTGACTCACCGATACCTTGTGTGCTGAAAGGTGAAGTTGAAATAGGTTGAGCATAACTAACACCAGCGAAACCGATAGTAAAGATGAAACAAAGCTTATATATCATAATGTGCCAATGTTAATTGCAAACCTTTAAGTGTTAAATTTTCGTCGGCAAAGATGCCATTTTTCAAACCCAAATCAAAGTAGTTCGCCCCGCCACCTGTTAGAAAAATTGTTAATTCAGGCATTTGTTCCCTGTAATGGGCGATAAAACCCAATATTTCGTTGCGAATTCCGTGCATTACTCCACTTCTCATCGCGTCGAAGGTGTTCTTTCCGGTCACCGGCGGGATCACTACATCTTGTATCAACGGTAATTTTCCTGTAAACGTATGCATGGCACGATAACGTAGTTCAATTCCCGGACTGATACTTCCACCCTGATACGTTCCATCGGCGGTAACCAGATCGTATTTAATGCAGGTTCCTACATCGATGGTGAGGCAAGCTCCTTTAGCAATATGGAATCCGGCAACAGCATTACAAATGCGATCTACTCCCAACGTTTGAGGTGTTTCGTAGCCCATTTTGAGTGGCAATTTCATGGAAGTTGTGAAGACAACAGCGTTATTGAGCCATTGTTTGATCCATTTTGTGTCTTTATCTGCTTTTACCGACGCAATAATTGCGGACCACTCGCGGTGTTCTTGCAAGAAGGATTTGAGGGCTGAAAGTTGATCGGTTGTATAGGTGCGAACTTCTTCCAAATCAGCATGATGAAATACCCCAACTTTGATGCGGGTGTTTCCGGCGTCGATAACAAGTGTGTGCGAATTGGGAATCATGCGACACAAAGATACACTGCATTTCACAGTGATTCAGAAAAAAATTGAAGATTTTTTAGGCGTTTCCAAATGTATTACTATCTTTGCACCCGCCTACCAAACAAAGGTAAGCGACCGAACGGTTAGGTGATGTAGCTCAGTCGGTAGAGCAATAGACTGAAAATCTATGTGTCGGCGGTTCGATTCCGTCCATCACCACTCCCACAGAAGCAGAAAAAGCCCAGACGATAAATGTCTGGGCTTTTTCTTTTTCCCTCTAAGAGCCGCGGCGGATCGCTCTCTCACTTTTTTGTCCTCTGCTTTTCTTTCAGGGGCGAGCGTGAGTATATAGAGTGGCGATAGTGGTTTGTTCGATTTCAAGCCGGATTAAAAACAATTAGGTTCAAGAATTTATTTGTTTTATAAAATACTTTCTTGGGCTAATCCAACCATTCGCTGGTTGTTGTATCTACTAATTTAGATATTAAAATCATAGAAATGTTCCAATTACCTGCTACTTTTTTACTATTCATTATATATATTAATATTGGTTTTTCTCAACAGAATTTGGTTCCAAATCCAAGTTTTGAAGTGCATGATTCCTGTCCATATATTTATTACGGTCAAGTAAATTTATCGGAAGAATGGAGTTCTTTTAGGGAGTCTCCGGATTACGGGAACACGTGTGCAGGTACAGTTCCAACAAGTCCGATTGGAAGTACACAAAACCCAGTGACGGGCAACGCTTATTGCGGTTTTATTGCTTATGGAGCAAGTCAGAATGGTAATTACAGAGAACATCTAGGAGCACAATTATGTCAAAACCTGGTAATTGGGCAACAATATTTCGTTTCTATGAATATTATCCGTTCGAGTGGATATCCCGGAGCCTGTAATAATATTGGAATTAAATTCTCAACGGTTCCTTTTACGTCAGTAAATTTTCCTCCTCTGTCAAATAATGCACATGTTTTTTCAAACACTGTGATTTCAAATGACTCAATCTGGACTTATATCTCAGGAACATTTGTTCCTGATTCGTCATATAGCTATATCATGATCGGAAATTTTTTTGATAGTACCAATACTGTTCAATACGGAAGCGGTGCATATTATTTTGTAGATGATATTTGTGTTTCTACCGATCCATTGGGATGTGGAATGCAGTCATGCGCTAGTTTAGACATAACGCCCACTAAGTTCCTAAATTCGATGACTATTTCTCCCAATCCGGTAATTGATAAAATGAATATTAACTTCAATAATGCCCCCAATGAAATTATAACTTTAATTATTTATGATTCTTTTGGGCGTTTTCAAAAATCGATTGATAACATTTCTACAACGGAAACTATTGATGTTGAACTGGGGAGCAATCTATCCAAAGGTGTTTATTTTGTTCAATTACTAAAAAATGATCAGATTATTGCCACCAGTAAATTTTTAAAGAATTAAGAAATCAACTCGAAAAGGATAAGTTTTCTTACTATCATTCTCGGTTCCATTTCCGTCCACTCTTCTCCACTCCAACAGAAGCAGAAAAAGCCATCCCTAACCGGGTGGCTTTTTCTTTCAGCGTGAGTGTGAGGACTGATTGTGTGAATCACAGTTCGAGTTTATCAACATACTTTTTCTTTTACAGTAAGAGTATGAATATTTAACAAAAGGTGGGGTATCTACCTGTTATCTATTACGCATTTAAGGAGTATCATACTCGTATCTAATGGGTTGCCGCGTCCTAAAAAGTGTTTGAAGAAATGCGCATCAAACCTATTTGGTATACGGACCACCCTGAAATTCATGATTTTGTGAAAGCAATTCGGGAGCAGGCAAAATCATTGATATTGAATGGTTTGTGATCATAAAAAAGTGGTATTATTGACGAGATAACAATTGAATTGGAAACGATTACTACTTTTAATAATTAGTAACGAATCCGAGACATCCTAATCTGAATGAAAGACGAGCTTTACATATTATTTTGCGAAAGTCCATTTCAAGCCAACAACGTTGACGAAGATTTTGAAGACCAATACACTGCTGCAATTGCAAACGGTTTTAAGACTCTATTTTTCAGCTTTGATGATTTGGTAAGCACAGATAGATTTTCTCTTGCAACTAAGCGAATAAAATCTAATGATAGCCTAGTAACTATCATTTATAGAGGCTGGATGCTAACACCAAAGCAGTATTCTATTCTATACAACGACTTATTAGCGAAAAACTACAAACTCATCAATACAGTTAACGAATACCAAAATTGTCATTACCTGCCCGACAGCTTGAAATTCATTGTAAGCAAAACTCCGAAAACTGTTTTTGAAAAATATGAAAACGAAAACAGCATTGAACAACTCATTGAAAAATCAACGATTTTCGGACATCAACCTGTAATTCTAAAAGACTTTGTAAAGTCTGAAAAACACCATTGGGAAACAGCTTGTTTTGTGGCTGATGCTTCAAATACTGAAAAATTTAAGCAGACTATTTATACCCTGCTTGAACTTCGAGGCGACTATTTAAACGAAGGAATAGTTGTCAGAGAATTTGTAGAACTGAATGACTTGACGATTCATTCAAAAAGTGGCATGCCGCTAACGGAAGAATATCGATTGTTTTTTTGTCACAAAAAACTTATCGGCATTTACGACTATTGGGAAGAAGGCGAATACACACTTGCTAAACCAGACACAACCGAATTTGAAGAAATTGCTAGAGGAGTCGAAAGTAATTTTTTCAGCATGGACATCGCAAGACTAAAAAACGGAGAATTAATCATAATAGAACTTGGTGACGGACAAGTTGCCGGACTTCCCGACAAAGCAGACCGGAATGAATTTTATGAATTACTACAGATCTGCTGTTCCTAACACGATTTTACAAAAATGCCTGTTCAGAATTCTGAAGAGATTTTATACTTATGCATAATAACCCCATTAAGGAAAAGTAATTTTTAAATTAGATTATGCCTTTAGTACGTTGTTCAGAACAAAACCGTCAAACGCTCGAAGAATTTTATTTCGAATGGGCATCAGAGCAAAATGAAGTTTCGGCTCGTCTGGGTGAATCAATGCTCAAAGTAATTGAGTTAATTAATAAAACATTTGTGGAAACGAAACTTTACGGATTGACATCACACGCCCATCTTTTATTACTTTCCGAAAATGATTCAACGTCTAATAGGCATGTGGCTTTAATTGCCAATTCAGAGGAATACGTAGTTGAATATCGGATAACTGATGAAAATCAATCTCAGAGAAATCCATCTATCAAAGTTGTAACGAAGTCGATAGAAGAGTTCAAAAACTCCCTAATAATTGCACTATTTGAGAGTCAAGGTTGGACTAAAAATAACGAACTTAACAACTTGTTTTCGCAAATTAAAATCTAAGCATAATGAACCAATTTCTAAAACTCCTACTAGCGACTTTATTAATCACATCTTGTAATTCAAGTAATGAAGATCAACAAGAAATTCAGAAACTCGACCCGAATGAAATTAGAATGAATGAAATTGTTCATGACGAATTGACTGACGAACAACTAACTAAAATCAAAAAAATTCATTCGACCTTTCAGGAAGTTGATAAAACCAGTTTAGAACAAACTATTACAGATTTTAAACGCGATTTGAATCCAGACAATGAAATCGCGATTTGGTTAAATATGGCTGAGGTCTATCAAAACTATTTGAACTCTGTCAATAACACAATCGATTTGAATACAAAAATCGAAGTTTATCAGTTAATACTCTCACGGTCAATGATGCCTGATGACGAGGCTATTAAAAATTCAAACTTGACTCTATTGACAAAAGCTGAAGCAGAAAAAGTATTGGAATTTTATAAAGCGAAGCCTGACCCAATTGATGTTGTGAAATAGAATTTTATACTCAAGTCGTTTTGATTCAACGTAACTTACCCCTCATGAAAGCACTCATTCTTTTCCTAATCGTTTTTTCAATCACATGTTGTGAAACACCCGATCGTGCCTCCAATTTAGCCGTAGAAAAACTTTTATCGAAAAACGACGACTTAAAACAGCAAATTGATTCGTTGAACACTGCATTGAAAGAATTGCGATCAACTGAAAATTATTGGTTTGCGAATGAACACGAAGGGACCGCTTTCGTTGAGAAAGGAATCAATGATCCGAAAACATCGATTGAAAAGGCATTGCGCGAAAAACCGGAGTTGATTCCGTTGGAAGCGGTTTTAGGAGGCACTATGCGGTTTGGAAACATTGAAATTCTGAGCGACAAGTGGGTGATTGCAGATTACGATGACGATCATGTTACCGGAAAAAGCATCTACCGATATCAGCTTACTCAAAATAAGACGTTCGCGTTTGAACTAGTGGATTCGAAAGGACCGGAATAAAATCAATAAAAAAATGTGGTTTTTCAATAAAAAAAAGAACATCGATTATATCAACCTGGTCGCAATCTTAGAAAAAGGAGATAGAGCTGCCATTCAACAACTATTATGGCAACCGAAGCATAAGCAGGTTAATTATTTACCTGTTACAACTGAGATACTTCAAAATTTGATGAAACCCAAATCATCAAACCATGAGTTGTCAATTCATAAAACAATTGAGACCAAAAAGTTCGAACTGATCATTTTTAGCACTCCTTGGGCCAATTCCGACGTGCCATTTTCTCCACTGATACTCGACAAAACTACCGGAAAATCAGTCGGCACAATGCTTCTTTTCAATGAGTTATACCAACACTTTTCAAAAAAAGATAATTCCGTAATCAGCGACTTAGGTGTAAATTGGATCCTATTCACAATTGATCAAAGAGCACAGAATAGCAACGGTTAAGATACTTGATTTTCGGAAGTAGCCTGTAAATCGGCGTTCTCATTCCATCTAAACACCCGGAAATAAGAAGCCACCGTTAAAACAAGTCCGATTACATAAACAATCAACGGAAGTGCAAAAGTAATCGACATACCGGTCATTCTCATTTCCGATATCTGATACAAGAGCTCAAGGTAATCAATGCACTGTGGTAAGAGAAACAGCAAACAGCCAAACCCTACAATCAGCCAAGTTTTCTTGCCTTTCGGAATGAAAAAAAGAATGTTGGCAATCAATAAAAGAGAAGCCAGTTGCACGACATGGTACAACCATTTACCCGGAAGCGGGAGGTTGTGCATGGATGCATGATCAAGTGTATCGGTTGCCCAATAACCAAAGAATCCGGCAGACAACAGGTAGGCAATCAATAACGCAATGTACCTGATTTCACTTACCGATGTAGACAGAAGTAACAGTTTCTTTAAAAAGGACTTGATGAAAACCATTAAACTCATCACCAAACAGTATACATAAGCCAAAAAGCAAATCAGGTAAAAAAGGTATGCCCATTCAAACAAACCGTAATTGTATAAAGCACTGAAAAAATAGGTTGGCATATCTATCAACCACTCGGCAAGCCCTATTAAGCAAAGGAAAGCTACTAAACTGGCCCATCTTGGTTTCCAAAACAATCCGATGACAGACAACGCCAGCAGGTAACACAACCATTCTGATACATTAAACCACGTTTGCATGGAACTCCCACCCGGCCTCCAGCTAAATGCAGCTGTCAACTTTACAATCCACAGCGAAAAACAGGCTACAAGCAGGTAAGCAATTACAAGCGATGATCGGATGGCAAGACTACGTTTCATGGTTGATGTTTGAACGAAAATAAACAATAATCCGCGAAATCGACCCTGTCTGAGTAATTGTTTGCGAACAAAAAAAGCAGGAGTATGAAGAACAAAAAAACGGAACCGCCACTTTCGCAACGATTCCGCTTTTAGTTAGTAGAGTAACCTTACCGCGATTATTTGATCACTTTGTAAGAGCTGCTTCCCGTTGAATTGCTATAGTTCACATAATAAACGCCATTCGGGTAGTTCGTAAAGTCGAAACTGTGATTGCCGTTTACGTTTTCGGTGTGTAATACGTTACCTGTGATATCGACCACTTTTGCGGTGGTTGGTTCATCAAATACCACCACGCAGTTCAAGATGTTCTGAACAGGATTCGGGTAGATTACCGCAGCGATCGGAGTGTTTTCGTTGATGTTCAATTCATCACCTGCTCCTACTGCAAACTGTCCCAGCGAAACAAGGTTTTCTCGTTCCAATTGGTACATATTGCCCACAGGTGTTGCCACAGACCCTACTTGATTACTGGCATCCCAGTTTACACCGTTGTAACGCATGATGTATGAATCGTTTCTGTCGAAGGTGTTTACCTCGAAGATGTCTTGCCACATAGTAGTCAAGTTCATATCGAGCGCTCCGGCACTAACCGGCTGAACATTCCATGTGCGGCTCACAACAGTCTGGTTGTCGGTTACAAAATCAATTCCCGAAAGACCGTTCGACCATACTTCGTTGATGGAATTCACTTTAAAATATCCTGCGGTTCCGGTGTTTTGTTGTAACCCAACCGGGGCATAACCTGCATCTGTTCCAACAGCATACATCGTGTAGGGCGCTGCTACTTGAATATTCAGCACCAAACTTCCCGTACCATCAATCATGACATAACGGCTTTTATTTGCTCCGGTAATGGCTCCGGTAGTGTTCAACCAGATCTCATTGTCCCAGATATGCAACCCACCGGCGGTCATTAAAATATTCTCTGCATGAAGATTACTAGCCACCATTAAATCACTTGAGTCTGCTGCGTTGATAGTGATATCACCAAATGTATTGTTGGCAGCGCTGAACCAAACCGTATCGCCTACCAAAGAATCGGTATTGAATGTGATATCGGAATTGGCATGCCCACCAAACCATCCGTCGGAAGTAGTTTCCAATGAACCATCGAGTGTCAAATCAGATCCGTTTAGTTCCATTCCACCGTATTCGAGGTTAAGTTCACCGTCTACTGCAACACTATTGGAAAGGTATACTGCAAGTGTTTCGTCATCCATCATAACTGAAAGGTCGTTAAGTCCCAATCCTGTCAATTCCAATCCACTCATCGCTGAAACAGTTCCGTCGTAAGTAACATCGTAAAGATTATCACCATCAAAGACTCCACCAGAGCTAACCAACTGACCATTCGTTACTACAATTTCACTGGCTGTTTGCATGGTTAAGGTATCGGCTGCCATCGAGAAATTACCGTCTTCGAGCAACAAGGTACCGTTGATGGTAAGGCTGCTACCCAAGTAGGTCGTTGCGCTGTTGCCAACCATATTGATGGTAAGGTCATTCAGCACATCAGCATCTTCATCAAACATCAACACACTGCTCAGCGAAGTACCGTGTTGAATACTCAGATTGGAAGTTGGGCTTCCGATAAAGAAAACACTTGACACTGCCGAATAGTCGCCTATCAACGTCAATGTGCCGCCGTTCAGGTTGATCATGCCTTGGTTGTGATGCACAACTCCTTCGATGTTGACATTCCCAACGATGAACACCTTTTGAGTATTGTCATCGAGGTTTATCCAAACATCTGTCAATCCGCTGCCGGCCAATTCAATTCCGGTATTTTTACTGGAACCTACATACAAGACCGAATAGGCATTGCCGTTGTTCAGCAATCCGCCCGAAGCAGCTAACGTACCGTTCTCAACCCGAATCACAGTGCCCGTCGTAAATGTCAATGAACCGGTTGAAAGATTCATTGCACCTGCATCAAGGAACAAGCTGTCGTTTACCACTAAGTCTGAAGCCAGATTGAGTGTCAAGCTGTTATTCCACAGTTTATCTACGTTGGCCGTTCCTGAAAACGTCATTGTAGCCAAGGTGCCGAAACGTAGATTGTGCATTGTCAGTGAACCAGAACCCAACAGTACACCACCTGTCATGTCCAAAAAATAAGACGATGAGGAAGACTGAAGACTGCCATTCACTTCTAATGAAGTTAAGATCCCTGAAAACTCGACATCCATATCCAGCATTACATTGGCACCGGCATTAATGATGACATTATCAAGTGTGCCAAGGCTTGCCCCCGGACTTACACCACCTGCCCAGATGGATGTATTAGACCATAATCCGGAAGATATGGCCGTGTACGTTGCCGCACTTGCAGAACCTGCGACCGCAAAAAGGGCCACAAACGTGCAATTTTTAAACAATTGAGTAATCGATGTTTTCATAATAATGTGTGTTAAAAAAAATGAGAATCATATAAGCTAATCCAACTAGAATCAACGGAGCATTGAAGTCTTCCATTGCGGTAACATCTACCGGACCTCACAATGTTACCTCTATTAAACACACCCATATGTTAAGGAAGCCCAATCGGTGTTAATAATTGGTAATACCCTGTAAATGTTTGACTTAGCTATTTTAGTTGAACATTGGCAGAATCGACCGCAAAACCTTTGCTACTGTTGATAGTCGTTTGCAGTTACATAAGCAAGCATTTTCGGTTACATGAATTATTCTTATTATTGACCCGACAAAAATGACAATTTAACAACCGATCCGCCGGCAGTTTGAACAACCACTTAACACGTGAAGTTTAATCAACCTGGCTCAAAAACATCATAAAACAACACAATCGTATGGGACTATTTGACTTTTTCAAAAAGAAAGAAGGCACTGAAATGCCAAAATCAGCAACACCAAAAGTGGACGCGTCGAAAGTAGAGACTCCGAAAAGTGAACTGTATTTGGCTATGAGTAAGTACAACGAATACATTGTGCGATTTATGGGTATGCAGCATCAGGGAAATTATGCACCTATTTCGGCCTACGAAAAACCAACTGGAGAAATTGTAGGTTTTCTCTATGTAATGGGCGATGATAATTCTTATACGCTTTCTGCCGAAGAGGTGGTGAGTAACATGGAAACTAATTTTGAGCAGAAATTAGCGAACGGTGAAATCAGATCGTATGTCATTCTGTATCATTCACAATTTGCGAACGATGGCAATCATCAGCTTGCAGATAGCGACGATGAACTGAAAGCGATCACCGTTTCTTATCACTTCCAAACCGGTGAAAAAGGAAAAATTGGTCTACCCTATCATTTTGAAGACAACACGGTAACCTATCGCGGATTTCAGAATTTTAACCAGGAAGAAAACAACCTCATTTTCGGAACCCAACTTAAAGAGGGTAAAGATTATTTTCAGGACCGGGAAGTGATACAGATACCTCTAATTGAAAATGAAATTGGTCTAAAAATTAAAAAAGCCAACAACTTTGATCTGAGCAATACTTGGGGCGGTATTTTTGGATTTGAAAGCTACCGGAAACCAAACGGAAGTCAGGCACTGCGTGAGCATTTTGCTATGGCGCTTACCAAAGATCCTGTGTTCACCAAAAACAATGTATCGGTTTCGCAATTAGCCTATGAAGCCGTTATTTTGAAGGGAATAAGCCTCAACGGAAATCCTACCACCATTCTGCCGGTTATAAAAACCGATTATGTGATTGATGTGGTGAACAAAGAAATTACCGAATGGGAAAACGTGGATAATTTGGAAGCGATCATAACCGGAGGCGGAAGAGATACATTTGGACTCTCCTATTTTGCAACAGATTATGCCGAAAACAGAGACCTTTACCTTTCAAAAAAAGAACTCAACATCAAGATCAGTGCAATTGTTTTTGTATTGGATATCAGTACCATGGACAAAACAGACATCGAGTTGAATTACAGTGAAGACTTTACGATGTACATGCCGAATAATGATTTACCGAATTATGCCTGTTTTGACTTCATCGGTCAGCTGGAGGACTTCAAAGAAACACGTTTACTGGAAGACAATAGTTTGAAAGGTTACCTCATGAATGTGCGACTGATTACAAATGCCGATGTGCCCAACTTCTTCACCATTGACATGTTTGTAACACCAGAAAATATGAGGTTTCAGGAATTGACAAAAGGAATGAAACTAACCGGAATGTTCCAAATGCAAGGACAAATTGCACATTAAAACGATCCATCGTTATTGGCTAAGTAAAAATGGATTAGACCTTTTGTACTTAAGAAGTTTTGCAAAACCAAAAGATGACCGAATGCGGTTATAGAACCTGCTAAGCTCTGTTTTCGTTCAAAAGAATAAAACGTCGCGTCCATTCCTAAACCCAATTGGCTATTCCTGAATTTCTTTTTTAGTTGAAAATACTTCATGATAAGTTTGGTTATAAATAAATAACCAGTTATGAAGAGATTAGTATTAATCACATTTTTTAATTTATTTTTAATAATCGCCTATGGGCAAGATTTTTCGTGGGGAAAAGCAGCCGGAAGCACAGGTAGCGACTACGCAACAAGTGCTTATGTAGATGAATACGGGGCTGTCTATACAGTTGGAACCTTTGTAGGTACTGTTGATTTTGATCCGGGAGCTGGTGTTTCAAATCAGACTTCTGCCGGCGGTTCAGATGGCTTTATCCAAAAATTAGATGCCAACGGTAACTTTGTTTTCGCTTATCGATTTGGAGACTTAGGAACCGAAGTTGCTTATGACGTCACCGTGATTCCTAA
>Ga0302296_1001600_pt1 | contig 16066 bp, 14 predicted proteins | sample III_Fen_N3_1_FD_194546 | JGI IMG/M metagenome (GOLD analysis project Ga0302296, IMG submission 194546) | Peat permafrost microbial communities from Stordalen Mire near Abisko, Sweden - III_Fen_N3_1 | ecosystem: Environmental > Terrestrial > Soil > Wetlands > Permafrost | place: Sweden: Abisko...
AACAAATATATTTGTAATTAAATCAAACCGTTTCATGATAAAAACCAGGATAATAGGCCCGTTCACTCAGCTTTTAACGATGGATAATATTTCGTTGAAAGGGAGTTTGAACGACAGTCAGCTCGAAATCATCCCCAATGGTGGTGTGGTTGTCCGGGATGGGAAAATCGTGAAAACAGGGAATTTCGACCAACTTTGCTTTGAGTTCAGTCATCTGGAGACAATCATTGATCGTATTGATAAGGAGATGGTTGCCATGCCTGGAATGGTTGATCCCCATACCCACATATGCTGGGCAGGAAGCCGTGCCAAAGATTATTCACTCCGGTTATCAGGGAAAAGTTATCTGGAAATCGCCCAAAGTGGCGGGGGAATTGGGGATACCGTTGCCAAAACAAGAGACGCTACGGCTATAGAACTGGAAGAACTGATCTCTGAACGCGCTGTGACTCATCTAAAAAATGGGGTAACCACCATCGAGGTAAAAAGTGGCTATTGTTTAAATACCCTGGGCGAGCTTAAACTCCTCGAAGTTATTGGGAAAATGAACAAAACACTTCCTGTTGACCTGATTTCTACCTGTCTGGCAGCTCACATCAAACCAAAAGACTTTGATGGCAGTCCGTTAGATTACCTGAAAAGTATTATCAAAGAGCTACTCCCTGAGATAATAAAACGATCGCTCTCAAACCGGATTGATATTTATATCGATCATGGTGCATTTAACGTTGATGAAGCGCGTGTTTATTTGAAAGAAGCAAAAATGATGGGTTTTGATCTGGTTATTCACGGTGATCAGTTTACCGCAGGCGGTAGCTTGCTGGCTTGCGAGTTGGAGGCACTTACTGTCGATCATCTTGAAGCCATTAATGGACAGGGTATTAAATTATTATCTGCATCAAATGTGATTCCGGTTGCACTTCCGGGTGCCTCATTGGGATTAGGTTGTAAGTTTGCTCCTGCCCGAAAGCTACTGGATGCTGGTTGTTCATTGGCCATTGGCTCCGACTGGAATCCGGGTTCGGCACCGATGGGAGATTTGTTGCTGCAAACAGCTATTTTGGGTATCTTTGAAAAAATGACGATGGCCGAATCGCTGGCGGGTATCACTTTTAGGGCTGCAATGGCACTTGGGTTGAATGACAGGGGTATTCTAAAAGAGAATTATCTGGCAGATATGATTGGGTTTCAGACTTCCGATTACCGCGAGATTCTTTACAATCAGGGAAGTTTAAAACCGTCCGCAATTTGGAAACGGGGAGAGATGGTGACGAAGAGACAATAAATGTGACAATGTGATAATTCGACAATTTGACATTGAGATATTCAAAAATGGCAAAACCAAGAGCAATTAATACCTGAAATTGTCGAATCGTCAAATTGTCGAATTACATGAATGTTTAATAATTAGAATTTTACACATGAAACAACTAATCGAATGCGTCCCAAACTTTTCAGAAGGGCGTGATCTTTCCATTATAAAACAAATTACCGATGTCATCGAAAGCGTCAAAGGGATCAGGCTGCTGAATGTCGATCCCGGATTTGCCACAAACAGGACTGTGGTAACTTTTGTGGGTGAGCCTGATCTGGTTGTGGAAGCTGCTTTCCGGGCGATTCAGCGCGCTTCGGAACTGATTGATATGCACTATCACAAAGGGGAACATCCCCGTTTTGGTGCGACAGATGTCTGTCCGCTCGTTCCGGTTTCAGCTATCACGATGGAAGAGACGGTTGAATATGCCCGTCTTCTTGCCAAACGGGTTGGTGACGAATTAAAAATTCCGGTCTATTGCTACGAATTTGCCGCATTTGAGGAGAAACGAAAAAGTTTGGCCAGTTGTCGTGCCGGTGAATATGAAGGGCTTGCTGAGAAACTAAAAACTTCCGGATGGCAACCCGATTTTGGTCCGGCAACTTTTAATGCAAAGTCAGGAGCCATAGCTATCGGCGCCCGAAATTTTCTGATCGCCTATAATATTAATTTGAATACCACTTCGGTGCGTTTGGCCAATTCAATTGCTTTTGATATTCGCGAGGCAGGTCGGATTAAAAGGGAGGGTGATCCTATCACAGGAAAAATCGTTACAGATGAACATGGAGAACCGGTACGTATTCCGGGAACCCTGAAAAAAGTAAGGGCGATCGGATGGTATATCAAAGAATATGGAATTGCCCAAATATCAATAAATCTGACAGATATTACTACAACTTCGGTTCATCAGGCTTTTGACGAAGTTTGTGAAAGAGCGCATGATCGGGGAATCAGGGTCACAGGTTCAGAATTAATCGGGATTATCCCCTTGCAGGCCATGCTGGATGCCGGCAAATACTTTCTTAAGAAGCAGCACCGTTCAATCGGAATTCCCGACCGTGAAATCATTAAAATTGCCGTTAAATCGTTGGGACTTGATGAGCTTGCCCCTTTTGATCCGGATAAAAGAATCATTGAATATCTTCTCAAAGACAATGATAACAAATTGATTGATCTGCCAATCGCTGATTTTGTGCATGAAACGGCCTCCGAATCTCCTGCTCCGGGTGGTGGTTCTGTTGCGGCTTGTGTGGGAGCCATGGGAGCATCACTTGCGACAATGGTCGCCAATTTGTCATCCCATAAACGGGGCTGGGACGATCGCTGGGAGGAGTTTTCAGCATGGGCCGAAAAAGGGAAAGTTATTTACGAAGAATTGCTGAAGCTGGTCGATAAAGATACCGAAGCTTTTAATCAGATTATGGAGGCTTTCAAATTACCGAAAGAGACGCCCGAAGAGAATGCCATTCGTAAAAACGCGGTCCAATTGGCTACAAAAAATGCCATTGATGTCCCGTTCAGGGTAATGCAATTATCGTATGATTCAATGGAAGTAATTGAAACGATGGCAGAAACTGGTAATCCAAATTCGGTGACTGATGCCGGGGTCGGGGCACTTTGTGCTGCAACAGGTGTTTCGGGTGCCTACCTAAATGTATTAGTCAATGCTTCAGGATTCAGTGATAAAGAAACGATCGGAAAAATCCTTACCGAAGCCGCCTCACTCAATCTTATGGCTAAAAGCAAGTGCGACAAAATTCAGTTAATTGTCGGCAAGAAGCTGGGGATTTGATAAAAGATTGAAGAAGGTTATAAATGGATATTAAAAAGGCAACCCAATGTATGAGTTGCCTTTTTAATATCCATTTCAATTAATTATTTTTTGAACCTTCTTTCATCCAATTAATAATCTTGTCCGTATCAGCTGTTGGAATATTGTTCGATCCCGGATGGCCACTGTTCAGCTTGGTATAAATTTTGGACGAAGTGTAATTTGTCGCATTAACATAACCGGCATTGACCAAATTTGTATAGAAAGTTGATGCAACAGTTGATTTTGTCCAGCCATGGGTATGACAATTACCACATTTAGTAAGTACCGGTATAACATCATTTGCAAATGATAAACCGGCGGCTGCCGTTGTGAAACTCCAGCTAAAATTACTGGCCATTGCATTTCCTGCCCCATCTTTTGCACCTGTTGTAATGGTTCCTGTGTAAACAGTACCAGCTGCAAGACTACTTGTTGGCGTGAAAGTTGCAGTTGTTCCGGAATAGGAAACCGACCCGGCAACTGTTGCTGTCCCCTGTTTCAGCGTAAAGGTTGTGGAAGTTATCGTTGCCGAATTCATCGCTTCACTGAAGGTTGCAGTAACATTCCCGTTAACAGCTACTGCAGTGGCACTATTGGCTGGAAGCACAGAAAGAACTGTTGGAGGGGTAACATCAGTAGCGGCAGCCGTTGTGAAACTCCAATTATAATTGTCATAAATTGCATTTCCAGCCGAATATTTAGCCCCCGAGGAGATTGTCACAAGATACATGGTGTTTGGCAGCAGAGGACTTGAAGGTGTAAATGTTAAGGTTGTATCCTTAAAAGTCAAAGTGCCGGCGACAGGAATCAGACCCTGTTTCAAAGATAGCGTAGTTGCTGAGATAAATTCGGAAGTTGTCCCATTTTTGAATGTAACGGTTAACACAGGATTAATAGCAACATTATTCAAAAAATTTGCAGGACTGGTTCCGACAATTGTTGCAGCAATGGGGGAGGTAATTTTTGCTGGGTCCTGATAGGCCTCTTTTACACAACTATTAATAAAAAACGCCATAAATATTAGGTATCCTGCAATACCAAATATTCCAGAAGAACCCATTATTTTCGGCGTTTTTGCATTGACTTTGACTGAAGGAATCCTGACTTTCATAATTTGTTCTCATTAATTTGTTAATACTCTATTTCAAATCGTGTAAGTTTTAAAAAGAGGCAAAAGCATTTTATTGAAAGCAAATATATCCGTTTTGTTTTCAGAAAAAAATATTTTTGTATTTGTTTCATTTTCATTAAAGAAATTAACAAATTAGGAATAACGCTTTTTCGGGGCTTTAACCGATTTGAGCACATTAATATTATTTGCCTGTTATTCATGTTTTTACTTAAATATCCAATTATTATTTAAACGTTGTAATATAAGCATATAGATCATTTCATCTTTTACCAGTGTATTCCCAATTTTAGCTCATGCTGTTTCCAAATCCATGCTGATCATTACAATATCCGACTCTAATATGAATTCATTACAAATAATTAAATATCATATTTTAACATTTTAACCAACTATTTCTTTCAAAGCAATCCACAAATCTCCTGTCACGATTGGTTTATCAGATTCATGAACGTCAAAACTGATTCACACCTGAATGACCGATTTTTATCAAAAGCATATTATCTTAGGGAAAAATTTACTTCTACTTTTTCTGACAATGCAGGTCAACAGAAAAAACTATCAAACAATCTGGATTCATCCTGATAATAAGCAAATTATTCAGGTTATTGATCAACGTAAATTACCTTTCGAATTTCAGATCATCGATCTCAAAACAGCTGTTGATGCGTTCGAAGCGATCAAAAACATGACGGTCAGGGGTGCGCCACTGATTGGTGTAACGGGTGCCTATGGAATTTATCTTGGCCTGATTTCAGGTGATGATGATCATTGGAAAGACAATTTATATAAAACAGCTGAATACCTAAAATCTTCCCGTCCCACTGCTGTTAATCTCGCTATTCTGATTGATGAGATGATGGATCATTTGGCCATTTGCACTACAAAAAAGATGGCTTGTGATCTGGCTCTCGAAGAAGCAAACCGAATGAAATCACGAGAAATAGCCTGGTCGGAAGCGATTGGTAATTTTGGTTGTGAACTGATTGAAGCGATCAGCCAGGAAAAAAACGGACAACCTGTCAATATTCTTACCCATTGTAATGCCGGTTGGTTAGCGTGTATCGATTGGGGAACTGCCACCGCACCCATTTACAAAGCGTTTCTCAAGGGAATTGAGGTCCATGTCTGGGTTGATGAAACGAGACCAAGGAATCAGGGTGCGCGGTTGACTGCCTGGGAATTATCACAGGAAGGTGTACCACATACGGTAATTCCCGATAATGCCGGTGGTCATTTGATGCAACATGGTTTGGTTGATCTTTGCATCGTAGGAAGCGACCGTACCACCTCAACAGGTGATGTAGCCAATAAAATTGGAACCTATCTGAAAGCACTCGCGGCATCCGATAACAAGATTCCGTTTTATGTGGCACTCCCCTCCTCTTCAATTGATTTTTCGATGAAAGAGGGTATTCGTGAAATTCCGATTGAACAACGAGATGGTGACGAAGTCAGCTTTATGGAAGGCAAACTCGAAAATGGGATGATCGGAAAGATCAGAATCATCAACGAATTATCTCCTGTCGCCAATTATGGGTTTGATGTCACCCCCGCGAAATACGTCACAGCCCTGATTACCGAAAGAGGGATTTGTAAAGCGAACAGGGAAGATATACAGAAGCTATTTCCGGAAGAAAAGGTTAAAGGATAAAGGTTAAAGGATAAAGTAATTAGAGGCATAACCTGCGAATTTTTATTAAAATCGAAAACAATAATAAATGGATCAGAAGCAGTTAAGTCACCATTTAACCTAGTTTCATACTTTAACCTTTATCCTTTTTACTTTAACCTTTATCCTTTTTACTTTAACCTTTAAACTATATCTTTGATCTAACTTAATTCTTTCGTATGAATACTGCTCAGCCCATTGATGGCACCATAAAATTTAACTGTCACCTGACAACCGAAAAGCTGGTAATTCCACCGGAACTTTTTATACCATTGAACCATTGGAGAGAAGAGTTATGGCTTAAATGTCTGATTGGCGCTTATCCCGATGGTATTGGTTATGGCAACATCTCTGTTCGGTTACCGAATAGCAATCAGTTTTATATTTCGGGAACAGCCACTGGCGGACTCCCCGAACTCGATCAGATCCATTATCCATTGGTTGAACAGTGTGATGCTGCACAAAATACAATCTGGTGCCGTGGATTAATCAAAGCCTCTGCAGAATCAATGAGTCATGGGGCCATCTATGTTTCAAATCCCGAAGTTGGTGGCGTTGTTCATATTCATGACCGGCAACTCTGGGAAAAATATCTTGATAAGCTTCCCACCACCGACAAGGATGTTGAATATGGAACGCCCGAAATGGCTTATGAAATCACTCGGATCGTGACCCTTCCCGAAACCCTCAACAAAAAGGTTTTTGTGATGGGTGGTCATGAAGAGGGGATTATTGCATTTGGAAAAACGGTGGAGGAAGCGGCGTTGAAGATTCTGGAGTTGACAGTCTGAAGGCAGAAGACGGAAGTCCGAAGCCAGTTGCCAGCAGCCAATAGCCAGTCACTCATCAATAATGATAAAAATCAGAAGTATAATGAGAATGAAAAAAATCGCAATTATTGGAGGATCAGGTCTCGAGAATCCTGAGATTTTACAAAACGCCGAACGTATCACCTTGAAAACACCTTATGGTGATCCAAGTTCTGATATTATTTGCGGAACAATCGAACAGGTTGAAGTCGTCATCATATCCCGTCATGGACGCGACCATACGATCCCCCCAACGCAGGTCAATAACAGGGCCAATCTGCATGCGATTCAACAATTGGGATGCACCCATATTATTGCCACCACAGCCTGTGGAAGTCTTCGTGAGCATATTGGAAGGGGCGATCTTGTTATCCCCGATCAATTTATCGACTTTACACGGCACCGCGAAATAACCTTCTTCAAGGAATTTCCACCCAACGAAACGAGGCATACCCCAATGGCAGATCCCTTCAATAATTACTTAAGAGAAAAGCTGATAACAGCCGCACGTGAACTTCAGTTTACAATACATCCAAAGGGATGCATTCTTACGATTGAAGGGCCGCGGTTCTCGACACGTGCCGAATCGCGTATGTTCCGTATTTGGGGTGGCGATATGATCAATATGAGCACGGCCCCTGAATGTATGTTGGCCAATGAGCTTGGAATACCATATGCAGCTATAGCAATGGCCACCGACTACGACAGCTGGAAAGAGGATGAAAAGCCCGTATCGTGGGAAGAGATTATTAAAGTTTTCGGGCATAACGTTAACAATGTCATTAATCTTTTGCTAAAAGTGATTCCGACTGTTTAATTTGCAAAAAATAGTTGCGAAATACAGTACAAATGACTAAAATTGCACACCGAAATTCAATTACGAATTTTGAGGGCCTATAGCTCAGTTGGTTAGAGCATCTGACTCATAATCAGGGGGTCCCAGGATCATGCCCTGGTGGGCCCACCCTACTATCAAACACTTACACGTTAATTTGTGTAGGTGTTTTTTTTGCATAAAGTTTGAACCTTTGAATCAATTGTAAATGTTCCGGATTATTACCTATATTTGTAATATGAACTTAATTGATACAAACAGAGATAGATTGGTGGAACTTTGTAAGCGACACAATGTTCAGGAATTTTATTTGTTTGGCTCAATCCTTACTGATAAATTTAACGATTCAAGTGATATTGATATATTAATTCAATTTGGGCAAATAGAATTGAGGGAATATTTTGATAATTATATGGATTTAAAAGAGAAATTGGAAGATTTATTCCATAGACCAGTTGATTTGGTTGAAAATCAAGCAATTCGAAATCCAATATTCAGAAAAGTTATTGACAGGGAAAAACAACTCATTTATGAACGAAAGAGTGCTTAAATATTTGTATGATATTAAGTTCGCTATTGATGAGATTAATTCATTCTTTGAAAATAGGCAAAAGCGTTTTGATGAATTTACTACAGACTTCCTTCTATAACGTGCAGTTGAACGAGATTTGGAGATAATCGGAGAAGCGATGAGCAGGATTCTCAAAGAAGATCCCTCGTTTTCAATTGAGAATGCCAAGAGAATTGTAGGATTAAGAAATCAAATAATACATGGCTATGATAGTGTCTCAGACGAAAATATTTGGGGAATCATCATTAATCACCTTCCAATTCTTAAATCTGAGGTAAACAGGTTAATAGCCCATGAGAAATAGAAAAATCAGAAGGTCCCGGGATCATGTATTGGACCCACACTACTATCAAACACTTACACTTAAAAATGTAGGTGTTTTTTGTTTTACATCTGACTTAAATGGGATTTAAATCAATGACATCTATTCGGAAAAGGAATTGTTGTTTTAGGATTGTAAGCAATCAAATTTGATGATGAAAACCTTTCAACCTTGTTTCCCAAAGGAACCCTTAATAACTCAGGTAGACGATTCAACAGCCAACCGGCGCAGCTGCAAAGGTTAATTGAAATGGAACCCTTCTATGTCCCGAGAAGAATGAATCGAGAAAGATTGAAATACCAATAATGATAACATTCTTTATCTACCTTAGATTTGCGGCGCATATAACCTTTCCCCTTTGTTTATCCTTTGCAGATGCGCCATGTGTCGTTGGGATTCTTTTTCTATAAATATATCGCACCTTTGGCGCTTGTGATCCTGCAAAAAAGATAATTATGAATAACCTTATTTCCATTCATGACAGATGCTATACCCTTCCCGAAGGTTCGGAACAAATGAGGAATATCCGGAAAAAGGCTTAAAATGTCTTATTAATTTGGCTATTTTTGAAGAAAAAACGCATGAAGCATTTCTCTGAATTCCCTGTTTTGTTTTTTTTAATTTTATTTTCACCAGGAGTAAAGGCGCAGGTTATAAAAACCGAGTGCCTCAATTCAAAGGTAAATCAGTACCAAAAAGCCGAATGGCAGATCGAATTGAAATCCAACTGGATCAATCCTTATGCCGTTTCCGAAATTTCATTAGACATGCTGATCACTTCACCTTCGGGTAAAAAGCTGATACAGCCTTGTTTTTATGAGTCGGGAAAACCCGGAGAAAAGTCGCTTTGGAAGGCCCGTTTTACCCCGCGCGAATCAGGAGTTTATTCGTACCTGTTCGAGCTAAAGGAAAAAGGGAAGATGGTTTCCAATCAGTCAAAAGCCGAATTCAACGTAAATTCTTCAACAGCCAAAGGGTTCCTGAATCCGAATGATTTGTGGACTTTTAAATATGATAACGGCGATCTTTTCCGTGGAATTGGTGAAAACATATGCTGGGAATCGCGCGACAATGATGATTCAAAATACTTCGAAAAGCTTCACGAAGACAAGCGTTTCAATTACGATTTCATGCTAAAAAAACTGGCTGCAAACGGAGGGAATTTCTTCCGCACCTGGATGATTTACTGGAATTTGCCTGTCGATTGGAAGACTGTGAACAATAACAGTCGTTACCAGAATACGACATCACCTTATAACGAAAGCGGGATGAAAAGGATGGATCATCTGCTTCAGCTTTGCGACTCACTGGGTCTCCATATGATGCTGGCACTTGAAAGCCATGTCGGACTAATGGGCGATGGCTGGAATATGAGTAGCTACAATGTGGCAAACGGCGGACTAGCCAAAACACCAATCGAATTCTTCACCCTTCCGGAAGCAAAACAGCAATATAAAAATAAATTGCGACTGATGGTGGCTCGTTATGGCTACAGTCCTGCCATTGGCGCCTTCGAATTTTTCAATGAAATCGACAATGCCATGTATGCCGGAAAGCCTGAAGACAAGATTCCCGATGCCGTGATTACTGCCTGGCACGACGAAATGAGCACTTACCTGAAAACGATCGATCCCTATCAACACCTGGTTACCACCAGCATTTCGCACCGTGATGTTCAGGGCATGAACGATCTGAAAAAGATGGATTTCAACCAAAAACACATTTATAAAAATGTAGCAGCCATTCCGGGAACGATCCGCGATTATACGCAAAAACATCACAAACCTTATGTGATTGGCGAAGCCGGATTTGAGTGGGACTGGAGCAAAAACTTCAACGATTTTGCCGACGATATGGATGGAGATTTCAAACGTGGTCTGTGGCTGGGAATGTTTAGTCCGACACCGATTCTGCCAATGAGCTGGTGGTGGGAATTCTTCGAAAACCGTGGTATGATGAGTTATTTCAAGCCGGTAAGCGAACTGAACAGCCTGATGCTCGATGCAGGAAAAGGAAAGTTTGAACCGTTTGAACTCAGCACCAACCAAAAAGGAATTCAAGCTTATGGCGTTCGCTGCGGGAAAAAGAGTTTCGTTTACCTGTATAATTCGGGCGAAAACTGCGAAAGCATTCAGTTAAGTGGAATGGAAATGCCAAAATCGAATGCTAAAATGAGCCTTTTTAATTGTGAAACCGGAAAGTATAGTAGACATCTATTTTCGGTAATGCCAGATAATAGCCTGAAGATTGGGAATATAAAGCTTCCATCGAAAAGTAACACCATTCTGATTTGGGAATAATGAACAAGACTGATGATGAAACCAGCTATAACAAATATGAAACTCACTAAACAAATTGCACTTCTTGTGGCGGGAACAGTGCTATGGATTTCGCCGACATTTGCACAAAAAGAAAAACAAAAAACAAGCAGTGATGCCAATTGGCCAATCATTGTCCGCAAAGGTGATCAGCTTGTAGAAGGCAATAAACCATTCCGCTTTTTGGGTATGGCGGCGCCAAATATTCAGGCCAACGAAAATCAGGTCAGGGCCGACCGGACCAATCGTTTCCCCGATGATTTCGAAATCAGCGATATACTCGATGGAATCCGTCGCGAAGGTGGTAGGGCCACCCGAACTTTTTCACTCTCAGTTTTTCATCCCGACGATCAGGGAATGCCTGTCTATTTTTCAGGCCACCGCCAATACAACGAGGAAGCGTTCAAATGTCTCGACCGCATCCTTGCCTTCGGACACAAATATGATGTGCGGATGATCATTCCCTTCATTGCTTCACAATCGTTTAAAAGTGTTCGCGGAGTCGATGAGTTTTCAGCACTGGCAGGTAAACCAAAAGGATCATTCTGGACCGATCCGGAGCAAAAGGCCGATTTCAAACATTTTCTCGACTTCATCCTAAACAGGAAAAACACGGTAAATGGCATTGTCTATAAAAACGATCCTGCAATCCTTGCCTGGCAGTTGGGCAACGAGTTTGGCAGCTATCCCGGTGACCGTGGCTTGAAATACGACGAATGGTCGCCAAAGATGCTGGAATGGAGTCTTGAAATGGCTGCCTACATCAAAAAGGTTGATCCAAATCACCTGGTGATGGAAGCAGGTGGCGCCGACCGCGAAAAGCTGATTGCTGATCCGAACATCGATGTTATCAGTGATCATCTTTACGAATATTGGAATAAAATGAGCGGTAAACCGTTCATTTTGGGACCGCTTGCCCTTGAATCCTACAACCAATGCAAAGGCAAAAAACCATTAATAGTGGATGAGTTTGGACTTGGTACGACCGAGAACCTTAGGGATCTGATGAAAACGATCCGCGAATCGGGAATTGTTGGCGGCCTGATGTGGAGCATCCGCAGTCACCGTCGTGACGGAGGGTGGTATTATCACAACGAAGGCGGAACACCGATTAACTCTTTTCACGTTCCAGGTTTTTCGGCAGGTTTTGTGTTTGATGAGGTCCGGATACTTGAGTTGCTCCGTAAAGAAGCTTACCTTATTCGTGGAATCGCAACTCCTGAAGTGGAGAAACCTGCTCCTGCCCCGGTTCTTTTCCTGAAAAAAGATGGCTTCACCTGGCGCGGCTCAACAGGTGCAGCGTACTATATCATCGAGCGTGCTGATTCAGAAAAAGGTCCATGGAAAGTGCTCGCTACGGGTCTTGAAGATTCGGTGTTGGGTGAGGTGGCGAAATTTGAAGAATCGCCCGCAGGTTCAGAACCACTGACGCTTTATGCTGACGAGACAGCAGATACCGGAAAAACCTATTACTATCGAATCAACGGAGCAAATGTGGCTGGTAATTCAGGATATTCCGAAGTCGTAAAGGTTCAGAAATAATCAAAAAGTCTGACTATGATTCTTTTGATTATTATGATTTATTTGATTCGTTTGATTTGAATTTTTTATTTGTCAATCGTTTAAAATTTAAACTGGTTTCGCCAAAATTAATCAGCAATCCTATTTCAAGATTATATGCTTCGAGATAATTAATTGCCTGGGCAAAATGAATCTCTTCCAATTTAGTAGTAGCCTTGATCTCAACAGAAATAACCCCTTCTACCAGAAAATCAACCCTTCTTGTTCCAATATGCTCATTACGGTAATAAATTGGCATTTCAAATTCTCTGCTAAATTCAATACCAGCTATTTCCAGCTCAATTGCCAATGCACGTTGATAGATTACTTCCTGAAAACCATTGCCCAGCGTACTATGCACAGTCATTGCACACCTGATTATTTTAACTGTTAACTCTGAATATTTATACTCTTCTTTAATCATAGCAATCATATAAATCATCCAAAATCACAATTTGGACATCTTCATCAATAAGTCTAAACTATGATTCTTTTGATTTTGTGATTGTATTGATTTCATTAATCATAGTCATCAAATAAATCATCCAAAATCACTGTTCAGACATCTTTTCTAAAGCATGATCTGACCACCATTAACTGGCAGATAATTTCCTGTGATATATTTCGATTCGTCGGAGGCATAAAACAAAATGGCACCTGCAATATCGTCGGGCATGCCAACTCTTTTTAATGGATTGAAGCTTGCTGCTGCATCAATTTGTTCCTTCGGCATAAACCGTGTCGCGTCGGTAATGGTTAGTCCGGGGGCGACCACATTGACCCTTATTCCGAGTGAACCAAACTCAAGCGCCAATGCTTTCGCAAATCCATCCAAAGCCGATTTGGCAGTGGTATGTGTTGAAAATCCGACACCAGGTTTTCGCGACAGACTGCTTGAAACGATAATGATGGAACCGGTTTTTCGCTCTATCATCGAGGGTAGAACGGCTTTGATCGTCCAGTAACTCCCCTTAACTTCCCTGAGAATCTTGTTTTCAAAATCTTCCCATTCCTGTTCCATAAACGGGGCGATTTTAAAATTAGCCCCGGCATTGATGACCAAAACATCTATTTCGCCAAGCTGTTTTTCAACTTCGGCCACCATCCGTATCGATTCTTCTTTATCAAAGACATTGGCTTTCACAGCAATTGCAGCACCATTGCCTTTTACGATGGTATCAACAACCTGCTGTGCTTTTTCTTCACTGTTATTATAATTCACAGCTACACTGGCGCCATACTGAGCAAGTTTAATTGCTGTGGCGGCTCCTATTCCCCTGCTTGCACCGGTTACCAGTGCTATTTTCCCGTTTAAAATCATTGTGTTTCCTCCTATTTTGAAATCTTCATCTCATCCAGTAAATAACCTGCCCCGCCAAATTTATCCATGATAAAAAGGGTGTAGCGAATGTCGACATTGATACAACGCTGCAATGATGGTTCGAAGATAATATCACTGCTCATCGATTCCCAGTTGCCGTCGAAAGCTGTCCCGATCAGTTCACCTTTTCGGTTCATTACCGGACTACCCGAATTACCCCCTGTAATATCGTTGTTGGTAAGGAAAGCAACCGGCATCCGGCCATCCTTCATCGCATATTGACCGAAATCTTTGGCATTGTAGAGTTCTTTTAGTTTTGCCGGAACGATAAATTCCCAGTTCTTTGGATCCTCTTTCTGCATCACACCGTCGAGTGTGGTGACGTAATCATAAATCACACCGTCTTTGGGAGAGTAATTCAATACTTTACCATAGGTGAGCCGCATTGTTGAGTTGGCATCAGGATAAATGGCTTGTCCGGCTTTCATTTCGAGCATACCGGCAATATACAGTTTTTGTCCCTGCGCATATAAAGTACGATACTGTTCAAGTTCCCTGTAATATTTCATCATCGCATCAGCGATATTTTTCCCGGTTACGAAAGCAGGATCATTTTCGATCACTTTTTTATCGCCGGCAAGAGCTGTTTTTAATTTTTCTTCCGAAACAAATACCGATTGATTGAACATCGTATCAACAAAGGCATCAATGCTACCCTGATAGTTTGCATCAATTGTTTTATAGAAATCGGGGAGTTCAGCGGCAGGTACTTTCTCTTTGAAAAGTTTAATCAGCGCTTTGGCCACCTTCTTGTCGGTAGCGGCATTGTAATCCTTGTAAAAATCGGCCGGATTTAATGTGAAACCGGGTCTTCCACCTCTCCCTCCATTGAAATCTCCCGCAGGTCTGGAACCCAAACGTTGTGAGGCGGAAGTTATTTCGATCGAACCAAGGGCTTCGGTATAATATTTCACGACCGTCTGAAGCTTCGCCCTTCCATCAATTGCTGATTTCACATCGGCCAATGCCTTGCCATATTTATCAACTCTTGACGGATCGGCTTTTACCCATTCGGTGAAACTCTTTTCTTCGGCTGCCCTTCGGTCGTAAACTTTCAGCTTCTCAAAAGTCTCGTTCATACCAATTGCTTTTTTCCAGAAATTCGAAGATCCTGCATATTTATTGGAATACTGCAACCTAATTTTGGGATCAGCGACCATATCAGCCATTAAAATATCCTGACGAACGCCCCTTACGAGAATCGTAATGGCATTGGTAATTTCGCTGGTTTCTTTTACTTCAAAGGAGGTCATAAAACGGTTGGTTCTTCCCGGATAACCAAGGATCATCGCAGGATCGTTCTGTTTCACACCTTTCAACGAAATGGTCAGGAATTTTTTTGGTTGATAAGGGATATTGTCTTTCGAGAATTCAGCAGGATTATTATCCTTATCGGCATAAATACGAAACATACTGAAATCTCCCGTGTGACGCGGCCACATCCAGTTATCGGTATCGGCTCCAAATTTTCCAATAGAGGAAGGGGGCGCACCCACAAACCGGATATCGTTGTATATTTTAGTGATTATGAGGTAATATTGATTATCACCAAAGAAGGAGTAGACCCTTGCCTGAAGGTATTTGTTGTTTCCAACAGCCTTTGCCGACAGTTGGTCGGATATCTTTCTTAATGCTTCCTCTTTGGCTCTGGGGTCGGTTACTGCATTCATTGCCGTTGTTACAGCGCTGGTAACATCTTCAAACCGGTCAAGAAAAGTAACCGTCAACCCCTTAACAGGAAGTTCTTCATTACGGTTCATTGCCCAGTAACCATTTTGCAGATAGTCGTGATCAACTGTACTCAGTTTCTGAATCGAGGCATAACCGCAATGGTGATTGGTCAGAACCAGTCCGTCTTTCGAGATTATTTCAGCAGTACACCCGCCGCCAAAATGGAGGACTGCATCCTTTAAACTGGCGTGATTGATATCATAAATATCTTTGGCAGAGAGTTTAAATCCCATCTCTGACATTTTTTTACTGTTCAGTTGCTGAATCAGCGATAACATCCACATCCCTTCATCGGCGCGCAAGGTGGCAGACGATAATATAATAACCGACAGAAAGATTAATCCTACTTTTTTAAGGTTCATGTGCTTGATTGAATTAATAGTGTTAACAGATTATATAGCTGACAATAATAACAATAAATTGCAGAGAAAAAAATGAGATAATTTGGCAATTCGGCAATTTGAAAATTTGAAGAAGATGGAATGTGCTAATGGGTTAATATGCTAATGAGGAGAAGTCATTGTTATGGGATTTCATGGAAAGGCTTAAATGTGAATAACCCCGGTTGAACGAATCCCGCGAGGACCCATGCGGGATGAGTGAAATCATG
>Ga0302296_1001609_pt1 | contig 16029 bp, 14 predicted proteins | sample III_Fen_N3_1_FD_194546 | JGI IMG/M metagenome (GOLD analysis project Ga0302296, IMG submission 194546) | Peat permafrost microbial communities from Stordalen Mire near Abisko, Sweden - III_Fen_N3_1 | ecosystem: Environmental > Terrestrial > Soil > Wetlands > Permafrost | place: Sweden: Abisko...
ACTGGAATTGAAACCCAATAAAGGTAAATACTTCTTTTGTTTGTTCATTCTCCCAATCGCACCATACTGGAATTGAAACACTATACGGCGAATGGTATTTCTTGAAAGTGGGTGCCGCTCCCAATCGCACCATACTGGAATTGAAACCAACAAACCCCTTTATAAATAGAAGATGTATTTTTTTGCTCCCAATCGCACCATACTGGAATTGAAACATTTTCAAGGGAGTAGCTTCCGAAACAATTGAAGTTGCTCCCAATCGCACCATACTGGAATTGAAACAGAGAACAAGAACAGGTTGATGATAGGGAGCAAGACTCCCAATCGCACCATACTGGAATTGAAACAAGATTACGGAAATAATCCAGAAGTATCACTTTGGCTCCCAATCGCACCATACTGGAATTGAAACTTCGGTAAAAAAATTTACGCCGAAATCGTGTATTCTCCCAATCGCACCATACTGGAATTGAAACTAGTTGGAACAATTCGCCTGAGTACATCAATTTCACTCCCAATCGCACCATACTGGAATTGAAACTCGACAAGAAATTTGCCTTTGCCTTTTGCCCGGAACTCCCAATCGCACCATACTGGAATTGAAACATTATAACAGGGCAACATCAGAGACCTATCAATACTCCCAATCGCACCATACTGGAATTGAAACTAATCAGCACCGATACAAAAGCACCAGCATCACAACCTCCCAATCGCACCATACTGGAATTGAAACCCGTAAAAAACCCTGCAAAAAGCGTTACAAAAAATTCTTGTCCAAATACTCCTGGAACTTGTCTTTGTACTGATCGCTTACAGGGATGTAGGTCTTGCCAAAGATGATACGGCTGCGTTCGATGGTATTGATCCGGTCGAGGTTAACGATAAACGACCGGTGTACCCGCATAAACTGTGTTTCAGGTAATTTTTGTTCGAGCGATTTGATCGAATTGAGCGACAGAACAGGCTTGTCGTCGCCCGTTGTATATACTTTGATGTAGTCCTTCAATCCTTCGATGTACAAAATATCATTGAAATTGATCCGCCGTATCTTGTATTCCGATTTCAGGAATAAAAACTGGTTATTGGCTTCGATCGACGATAATGCATTGGCTTCCAATTCGGATTGCTTCCGGGCTTTCTGCGCAGCTTTTAGAAATTCCTCGTAACTGAACGGCTTCAGCAAATAATCGATGGCATTCAGTTTAAAACCTTCGAGTGCGTATTTTTCATACGCCGTAGTGAATACTATTTTGGGCGCACTCTCCAGGCTCCGGGCAAACTCAATTCCTGAAAGATCGGGCATCTGAATATCTACGAAAATCAGATCAACAGCCTGAGTCGATAAAAAGTCGATGGCATCCAGCGGATTGTCGAATGCGCCAGCCAGTTCAAGGAAAGGTGTTTTGTCGATGTAATCACTTACCAGTCGCAGGGCAAGCGGTTCATCGTCGATGGCAATAGTTCTCATTTTCATGCGGATAGTATTTCTTTTTGGATGGAAAGTCCGACGGAAAATACGGTTTCTTTCTTTTCAATTTTCAGTTCGTGTTTGCCCGGAAATAAAAGGGTAAGCCTTTTCTGAACGTTTTCGAGCCCGATTCCTGAATAACGCAGATCTTCAGTCTGGTTGTTTTTCCCGATGCTGTTTTCAGAAATAAAACTGATTTGTTCGTTCCCGATTTCCATCCGGATGTGAATAAACGATGGTTCGCGGTAGCTAACTCCATGTTTAAAAGCGTTTTCGATGAAAGGCACAAAAAGCAACGGCGGAATTGGAAAATCGGAGAAATTCTTTGGAAAGTCGATCAGCAACTCCACTTTTGAACTGATGCGCAATTTCATCAGATCGATGTAATTGTTCATGAAATCGATTTCGTGGCTCATACGTGTTTCGCCATGTTCCGATTCGTAAAGCAGGTAGCGCATCAATTTTGATAATTTCAGAACCGAATCCTGGGCAGTTGACCCATCAATGCCAATTAACGAGTATATGTTATTCAGGGTATTGAAGAAAAAATGTGGACTAACCTGGTTTTTCAGAAAGGCCAGTTCAGAGTGCAGTTTCTCTTTTTCCAATTCTTTTTGTTTCTTCTCGTTTTGTTTCAACTTTTCCATCACTCCAAGCCCCATGGCAAAGCCCGAAATAAGCATCGAAGCCAATATATGATTAAAAAAACCAAATGCCCTGAACGATGATGGTACATTCTCACCCGTTATCTTCTTATAATTCTCCATGAATTTCGCATCAGCCACCGGGTCGTTTAGAATGTTATCGTTAACAAAACTGGTTACGACATACGTTGAAAGGATAAATCCGATCAGAATGATGACGTAGGCCACTTTCCGATCCTGAAGGAAAAACCGGGGAATTAGCCACAAATATCCGACATAAAAAATTGTGACTGCTGAAAAAGTGTGCATATAAAACTGATACAACCGGTGTTGATTGCCGCCGCCAAAGATATTGTTGATGTAAAGCGGAATAATGATTAAGATTATCCAGGCAATGATATGCAGCGACAGCACAAGCTTTTTATCAGAAAAGGACTGAAATTTAAACATGGAAGTTCATTTTTATCAAAAATTGCATACCTATTCTTATTTATAATTTAACGATTTGCAATTTACCATTTGAGCCACAGTTCAATAGTCAATGGTAAATTGTAAAATCGTTATATCTTTTTATTCGTACCTCAGCGCATCAATCGGATTCAGGTTGGATGCTTTCCGGGCAGGATACCATCCGAAGAAGATACCGATGGCCGAACAAACCAAGAATCCCAAAGCTTGTACTTCTGGCATAATAATCATGCCCCAGCCTAATACTGAAGTAACAACATAGGTTACCATCATTCCAAAAATAATCCCGATTATTCCACCAAATACGCTCAAAAGAACCGATTCGATCAGGAACTGCATCATAATATCATTGGCACGACCACCCACTGACAAACGCAATCCAATTTCACGGGTACGCTCGGTAACCGACACAAACATGATATTCATGATACCTATACCGCCAACCAACAATGAGATTCCGGCAATTGCACCTAAAAGCAAGGTTAAAATATCCATCACCGATGAAAATGTTTGTACCAATTCAGCCTGCGACCTTACCTGGAAATCATCAGTTTCATCATCTTTTAGTTTATGGCTTTTGCGTAGCGTAGCAGTAACCTGACTGATTGCCTCACTATTTTTTTCCTCGCTTACTGCAGAACCATAAATACCCTGAATATGTGTGATTGCAAGGATACGTTTCTGAACAGTAGTGTATGGCGCTATAATCAAGTCGTCCTGATCCTGTCCCATGCCGTTTTCGCCTTTATCTGTCAACACACCAATAATCAAAAGCGGTATACCCTTAAATCGGACCGATTGACCAATTGGATCAGCTTTCCCTTCAAAAAGTTTTTCAATAATGGTTTGTCCAACAAGGCAAACTTTGGCATAGGTTTGAATCTCTTTGTCAGTAAAACCGCGCCCCGATTTGATGGTATATTTCCGAATATTGAGGTATTTATTATTGACCCCGTATACCGAAGTTGGCCAGTTTGAATTACCCACAACGGCCTGTCCTGTCGCACGAACTTCAGGAGACACAGCAGAAATTGCCGGGCACTCTTTTTCTATTGCCGTAATATCATTCAAAGTCATACTTTGCGCATTCGAATTTCCCATCGCTACACCACCTTTTTGTTGCGATGCGGGCATAACCATAATCAGGTTGGTTCCCATGCTCGACATTCGGGTTGAGATACTTCGTTTCGATCCTTCCCCAATAGCAAGCATCACAATCACCGATGCCACTCCAATGATGATCCCAAGCATGGTAAGGAATGCCCTGAACTTATTACGCTTCAAAGCATTCATCGATATTTTAACTGTATTTGTATAGTTCATGACTTTACTTTTTTTTCGGTTAAACCACTTCTTCCTCCGGAAGAGCTTTTAGTAATTCAGCAGCATTGTACCTATCAGTTACCATATTTTCACGAATAATATGTCCATCGCGGAAAACAACCTCGCGGGTCATAAACTTTGCTATATCGGGTTCGTGGGTCACAAATACAATGGTTTTGCCTTTCGAATTTAAATCCTGAAGCAATGCCATGATCTCGTAGGAAGTTCGCGTGTCAAGGTTCCCTGTTGCTTCGTCAGCCAGAATAACCACCGGGTCGTTTACCAGCGACCTGGCAATAGCCACACGCTGCTGTTGACCTCCCGAAAGCTGATTAGGCATGTGGTGCATCCGATCGGCAAGTCCTACAGCTTCCAAAGCTGCAATCGCCCGTTCTTTGCGTTCTTTCGGTTTTACTTTCGAATTGTAAAAAAGCGGAAGCTCTACATTTTCGAGCGCTGAGGTCCTCGACAGAAGGTTATATGATTGAAAAACAAACCCTAATTTGTTGTTACGCAAACCGGCAAGTTCATTTCTCGAAAGTTCGGCCATGCTTACCCCATCCAACAGGTAGCTTCCGGATGTTGGCTTGTCTAAACATCCCAGAATATTCAGCATTGTTGATTTACCCGAACCACTGGTACCCATAATAGCTACAAATTCGCCTTCCTTAATTTCCAGGTTAATTCCTCTTAAGGCATGTACCGTAATATCGCCCACATAGAAATCTTTCTTTAGGTCCTTAACCTCTATAATTGTCTTTTTCATTTTTCTATTTTTTGAAGCCCCTCCAAACCTCCTCCCTGTAAAACCGGGAAGGCTAAAAGAAGCATGTTTCGAATGATGACGATTTAATTATCCTATTGAGTGTCAACATTAATCCGATTAATTCACCTGCATTACTATTGTGGGCCACCTCGCTGAGTGTTTGTTGTTGGTGTTCTCTTTTCACTTCCAGGTGGTTTAAAAAAACTTGTTGATTTTTTTCCATTTAGGGTTGGTCCTCCAGCTAATGTCATTGAAGTTACTACTTCATCTCCTTCTGTTAGTCCATTTACAACTTCAAAATTAATTTCGTCGGTAACCCCAACCGTAATTTTTTGCGGATGGAGTGTGCCATTAGTTCCTTTTATCCATACTGTATGGATCGAATCATTTTTTGCACCTTCCATCGACATTGCACCTCCGCCCATTGGTGGCATTGGTGGTGCAGAAAACCCGGCAGCGGGTGTACCATCCTTACCCATTGGTGGCATATAAGCCATCATAGTTTCAGGATTGGGAGTGAACCTGGTGGCTTTTGCAGATACCAACAGAATGTTTTTTCTCTCGGTAACAAAGAACGTCGCATTGGCAGTCATACCTGGTTTTAGAATGTTTTCAGGATTAGGAGCTCCAATAACAACAGTATATGTAACTACATTATTGGTTGTAACTGGCTGAAGTCTGATTTCAGTTACTTCACCACTAAATTTTCTGAGAGGGAAGGCATCAACTGTAAATTCAACGCGCTGTCCATCAATCAACTGGCCTATGTCTGCTTCGTCAACTTTGGCTTCTACGCGCATTTGTGTAAGGTCGTTTGCAATGGTAAACAAAGTTGGTGTACTGAAACTTGCCGCTACGGTTTGACCTACCTCTACTGCACGGTTAAGTATAGTACCGTCGATGGGCGAATAGATCCGGGCATACGACAAATTGATCTTATTTTTGTCGTATTGCGAATTTGCATTGTTCAGCGAACCCACCGCATTGTTGTAGTTAAACTCGGCAAGATCGAAATCAGATTGCGCTATCAGCTTTTTAGCAAGCAGGGCTTTGTAACGTTCGTAAGTGGCTTTCTGGTATTTTACCTGCGCCTCTGCCTGATCAACTGTCGCTTTGGATTGATCGAGTTGTGCCAGCAAAGGCGTTTCATCCAATTGAGCCAGCAACTGACCTTTCTTTACCTGTGAGTTATAGTCAACAAATAATTTTTCAATAACTCCTGATACCTGGGTACCTACGTCTACTGTCTTAACAGCTTCGAGCGTACCTGTTGCAGTAACCGTATTACTAATTGTTCCTCGTACAACTTTGGCTGTTTCAATCGAAACTGTCTGTTTGGTTTTCGTGACTGATTTATAAATCAGAAAACCTGCGGCAAGCACCACAACTGCCGATCCGATGTATATTAAACTCTTTTTCATATTGATATATTTAATTTTTTAATTTTTCAGAAGGTTATTTTACAATGCCAATGGAATACCTTTATAGAAATCAACCACTTTGAAGCTGAAGATCAAATTGAATTTCGATTGCAACAACTTGCTTTCAGAGGTAATCAGGTTGGTCTTTTGAATCAGGTAATCGACCGAGTTAATCAAACCTTGATTATACTTTTCAGTAGTCACATCATACGATTCTTTCGATGATTGATTCTGCTCCTGACTGGCAACATACTGACTCTTAGCAGAAGCAACATCGGCACAAGCTTGCTCGATACTTTTACGAAGATCGTTCTTTGTGCTTATCTCAGTGAGTTCAGCATCGGTTACTGAAATGTTTGCAGAAGCAATGTTTGTTTTTATTTGTTTTTTCTGGAAAATAGGAATCGACAGCGAGAATCCGATGGAGGGATTTACTTTATCCTTTAACTGACCCGTATAATCAGAATTTGTTGTTAAACTGGAGTAACCTGTCGATAAACCTGCATTCATCGAAAGACTTGGAAGCGCATCAGCCTTCGCAATTTCAACGCCTAATTTGGCGCTCTCTTTACTCAACTCTGCATTCTTGATTTGTGGTTTAATGCCAAGTGCCTGATTGTAGATATCCTGAGCATTGGGCTGTGCTGAATCAACCAGCAAATTGTCGAAGTTTGGCGAGGTTATCTCAAAATTAGGATCAACCGGTAATTCCATCAACTGCATCAGGGTAATCTTACTCATCGACAAGGTACTCTGAGCCGAAGCTAAGGTCGATTTTTCGGTAGCCAATTCAGATTTGATCTGTAAATAGTCCGACACGGAGATAACTCCTAAATCCATCCGTTCTTTGGCCAGATTTAACTGCTCAGTTGTAGAAACGATTTGCTTTTCGGCATTGCTTACACTTTCGATGGCATACAAAACCTGCAAATAAGCATTGAGAATATTTAAACCTACCGATTCTTTAACCGATTCGGAATAAAAACGACCACTCTGCAAATCAAGTTCAGCTTGTTTGATTTTGTTTGCCAACTTTTCGCCGTTAAACAGCGAAACACTTGAATTAAGCGATAAATTGGTACTGTTCGATCCTTTACTGCTTCCGTAAGAACCAGTACTGGAATCAAAACCTTTATACCAGTTAAAATTTTCGCTGGCAGAAGCATTCAACGATGGTAATCGGTTTGCTTGCGCCTGATCAGCAGTAAGCTGGTTTCGGTCATTAGTCAAAACTGTTTTCTGGATAGAAATATTTTTGTTCAACGCATAGTTAATACATTCTTCCAGTGACCAGGTTTTCCCCTGCGCTTTGCCGTCAAATCCTGAAAAGAGTATCAGAAGGACGGTAATCAGTAAACTTGTTTTAATTGTTTTCATAACGTCTATTGCTTGTTACAATTTTGAAACAAATCTACACCGGACTTGGTTCCCTGAAAAATGCAATAGACAGTTCGGCAGTTTTCACCGACGTTTAGTGTGATTTTGTGTTTTATGGAATGCTAAACGGTTGATCGGGCAATTTTCCGATTCCTGAAATTCCCATTTCTGATAAACAAACAATCGTTCAGCGCACGGGTTTTGACCTGCTGAATCAATGTTCGTTACGCTAAAAATTGTGGTTTGCAGACTGAATGATACGAACACGGTTCAGCCTGCTTTCCCAAATTGGATTATTTTTGTATTCTTACCGAATGAAATTTTCGTTCTGAAAATTAGGCATGAACCCGGATACTCCTATTAATTTTTAGCATGATGGTCTTCTTTCCCGGAGCTTAATAAATAGGAGTGCTAATTTCCCAACTCAGACATGAAAAGGATTCGCATCAACCGGATGTCTTCTTCCGAGTATTCATCTTCCCCCAGTTCTTTAAGTGCGTCTTCAATACTGTCGTTGCCCGATTCCTTGAAATATTCAAAAATTTCAGCCTGATGCTCTTCATCCAGAATTTCGTCGAGGTAATAATCAATATTGATTTTCGTTCCCGAATTTACAATGGTTTCAATTTCGGAGATCAGTTCTTTCATTCCGATGCCGATCGATGAAGAAATGTCTTCCAGCGAAATCTTGCGATCAATGCTTTGGATGATGCCCACTTTTATTTTCGATTTATTGGCTACACTTTTAACAACCAAATCCTGAGGGCGCTCAATTTCGTTTTCATCGACATACGATTTTATCAATTCGACGAATTCCTTGCCGTATCGTTTTGCTTTACCATCGCCAACTCCCTGGATGTATTTCAGTTCTTCAATTGTAATAGGGTATTGAAGGGCCATATCCGACAGTGAAGGATCCTGAAAAATGACAAATGGAGGCAGGTTCAGCTTTTTCGAAATTTTCTTTCGCAAATCTTTCAGCATGGAGAACAATTCAGGGTCGCCTGCTCCACTGGCCTGGGCTGCGGCTGCATTGGCTTCTTCTTCAATGGCATCGTAATCGTGATTGCGAACCAGCATAAAATCGTATGGATCTTCCAGAAAATCGTATCCTTTCTTGGTCATTTTGAGTAAGCCGTAATTCTCGATGTCTTTGGTAATCAGACCTGCAATTATACTTTGTCTGAATACCGCATTCCAGAATTTTTCGCCATGATCGCTTCCCGAATTAAACGATTCGAGTTCGTAATGACGGAATGATTTAACGGCTGCTGTTTTTTTCCCGGTGAGGATATCGGATAAATGCTCTGCTTTATAGTTTTCCTTTACTTCAATAATGGCTTGCAAAGCCCGACAGATTTCGTCCTTGGCTTCAACCTGCTCTTTGGGGTTTATACAGTTGTCGCAGTTTCCGCAAGGTTCCTCAAGTTTTTCGCCAAAATAATTCAGGAGAATAATACGGCGGCAAATGGCTGATTCGGCATAAGAAGCTGTGTCAAGCAATAATTGCCGTCCGATTTCCTGTTCGGCAACGGGTTTGCCCTGCATAAATTTTTCGAGTTTCTGAATGTCTTTGGCCGAATAAAGCGTAATGCATTTTCCTTCGCCACCATCTCTTCCGGCACGTCCGGTTTCCTGGTAGTAGCCTTCGAGACTTTTCGGAATATCGTAATGGATCACAAAACGTACATCGGGCTTGTCTATTCCCATTCCAAAAGCAATGGTAGCAACAATCACATCGGCCTCTTCCATCAAAAATTTATCCTGATTGGCCGAGCGGGTGGCCGAGTCCATTCCGGCATGATATGGTAAGGCTTTGATGTTGTTAACTACAAGTGTTTCAGTTAATTCTTCAACTTTTTTCCGGCTCAAACAATAAATGATTCCCGACTTTCCTTCGTTTTCTTTGATAAACCGAATGATCTGAGATTCGGGTTTCGACTTGGGTTTTACCTCGTAATAGAGATTTGGTCGGTTGAATGATGCCTTGAAAACATTGGCATCCAGCATTCCAAGTGTTTTTTGTATGTCGTGCTGAACTTTAGCGGTTGCTGTTGCTGTCAAAGCAATAAGCGGAGCTGCTCCGATTTCTGAAACAATGGGTTTTATGCGCCGGTATTCAGGCCTGAAATCGTGTCCCCACTCTGAAATACAATGTGCCTCATCAATGGCGTAAAAAGATATTTTGATGTTTTTTAAAAACTCGATGTTGTCTTCTTTCGTCAAACTTTCAGGAGCTACATAAAGTAACTTGGTTTTACCACTTGTCACATCATCGCGTACCTTTTGGGCAGCAGCTTTTGTAAGCGACGAATTTAAAAAGTGGGCAATGCCATCTTCTGTGCCAAAACTTCTGATCGAATCAACCTGATTCTTCATCAAAGCAATCAATGGAGAAATAATGATTGCTGTGCCATCCATAATTAGTGCTGGTAATTGGTAACACAATGATTTTCCTCCTCCTGTGGGCATCAATACAAAGGTATCGTTGCCACTCAACACACTTTTGATCACTTCTTCCTGTTGGCCTTTAAAACGATCAAATCCAAAATATTTCTGGAGTTGTTCAGTTAATGTATATTCTATTCCCATAAAAAAAGACCGTTTATAGATCAAAAAAATAAATTTAAAATTGTATTAGCTTCCCGAAGGTATATAAAATATGAATCAAAACAGATGATTTTAACTGAAATTAAATACTTTTAGCTTTCCTTTATATAAAATTAAGATAGCGCCTCCCACCTGAATAAGGAATTCAACTATATTTGTCCGAATTTTAAAACCAATCAGATCTATTATATTCCGAATCATGTCTGAAGAAAGTGCCAGGGAAAATCAATCAACAAAAAAGACTAAAAAGAAGGAGCAAAAGGCCGAAATGTCTTTCCTTGATCATCTGGAAGCTTTAAGATGGCATATCATCAAATCAATCGTTGCCATTTGTATCTGTGCAACAGTCGCTTATATTTATAGCGATCTTATCTGGTCCATTATTATCGCACCTAAGCAGTCTGATTTCTGGACCAGTCAAATGATCATCAAACTCAACAATCTTTTTGGAGTAAAGTCAGCCGGATTAAACACTAAAACGCTGAATTTGATCAATTTCGATATGTCGGGGCAGTTCAATGTCGATGTATGGACTGCAATTGTCGCAGGATTTATCGTTGCTTCTCCTTATGTTGTCTATCAGTTCTGGAGCTTTGTAAAACCTGCCCTGTACGAAAATGAAAGAAAATATGCTTCCGGTGCTGTTGCCGTTATGTCAGGTCTTTTTTTTATTGGCGTTTTATTTGGTTATTATTTGATCGCGCCCTTTTCCATCGATTGGTTGGGCGGATACAGCATAAGCACTGAAGTAGTTAATCAAATCAATATCAAGTCATATATCAGCATGGTTACCTCCATCGTTCTTTCAGGTGGCATTGCTTTCGAATTGCCCATTGTGATCTATTTCCTGAGTAAAATAGGCTTGCTAACTCCAAAATTCCTGCGAAAATACAGGCGGCATTCCTATATTGTTTTATTGATCATCGCCGCAATTATTACACCTCCTGATGTACTTAGTCAGACTATCGTAAGTATCCCGCTGATTCTCCTGTATGAAATAAGTATTTTTATTTCTGCGCGGGTTGACAAAGCCAACAAACGGAGATTGGAACAAATTTAATTATCCGGACTAATAATTTCAAAATGAAACTCAGAGCCGAAAATATTGTCAAGAAATATCGGAAACGAACTGTTGTTAAGGGCGTTTCGTTCGAAGTAAACCAAGGTGAAATTGTTGGATTGCTGGGCCCAAATGGAGCAGGTAAAACAACTTCGTTTTACATGATTGTTGGCCTGATCAAACCTCTTTCAGGACAAATATTTATGGATGATGAGGAAATCACCAATTTACCTGTTTATAAGAGGGCTCAAAAAGGAATAGGTTATCTGGCACAGGAAGCTTCGGTTTTCAGACAAATGAGCGTTGAAGACAATATATTGTCGGTTTTGGAAATGACCAAACTACCAAAAGAGATGCAACATCAAAGGGTTGAAACTTTGCTGAATGAATTTAGTTTGCAACACATCCGCAAAAGCCAGGGATATCAACTTTCAGGGGGCGAAAGACGTCGTACCGAAATTGCCCGTGCGCTGGCCATTGATCCAAAATTTATTCTTCTGGATGAACCTTTTGCCGGAGTCGATCCGATTGCAGTGGAAGATATTCAGCAAATTGTAAGAAAATTGCGCGATAAAAATATCGGAGTATTGATAACCGATCACAACGTGCACGAAACCCTGAACATTACCGACCGATCGTATCTTCTGTACGAGGGCTCCATTATGAAAGCGGGAACAGCTGAAGAACTTGCTTCAGATGAGGAAGTTAGACGTGTTTATTTAGGCCAGAATTTCGAACTGAGGTAATCGCTTTCCTTCCGAAAAAACAAATTGAAAAGATTTCATAGTCTGTTGTACGTGTGGAAAAATTGACATACATTTGCACCGCATTTGGCGGGCGTGGCGGAATTGGTAGACGTGCCAGACTTAGGATCTGGTGCCTTGCGGCGTGGGGGTTCGAGTCCCTTCGCCCGTACAAAAAAAGATTGACCGACTTGCTTTACCTTGAAAAAGGATAAGCGAGCGGTTTTTATTAATTTAGAGCAAAAGGTTTTAAATACAGAACTAAAAATATGTTCTTCTTTCTTGTTGATTCCCAATAACTTTAAGCATTGAATTATGAATATTACCAGAGAAAACATCGATGCGCTGAATGCAATTCTCACTGTATCGATTGAAAAAAATGATTACGAAACCACTGTAAACGATGTTCTGAAGAACTATCGTAAAAAAGCAAATATGCCGGGATTTCGTCCGGGAATGGTACCTGCCGGTTTAATAAAAAAAATGTATGGGAAATCAGCGCTCGCTGAAGAAGTAAATAAGCTTATTTCAAAAGGTCTGACCGATTACATTCATGCTGAAAACCTGAATGTACTTGGAGAACCGCTTCCGAACGACGAAAAACAACCCAATATTGACTGGGATAATCAAACCGACTACAGTTTTGTATTCGATGTCGGGCTTGCTCCTGAAATTAATGTCAGGCTTGACGAAGAGATAACGATACCTTATTATACCATCGCTGCCGAAGAAGAATTAGTTAACAAACAGTTAGATACATATACCAGTCGCGTAGGCGAGAACAAAGTCGTAGAAAGTGTTGGAGAAAACGATACCATTCGCGGAAACTTTGTTCAGTTGGATGAAGCTGGAAACGAACTGGAAGGTGGAATAAAAGCCGATTCGGTAGTTATTGCCGTCGATATGATGAAAGACGAAGAAACGAAAGCCTCTTTTATGGATAAAAAAGCTGGCGAAATCATCGTTTTCGATCCGGTTAAAGCTTATGACAACAAACACGAAGTTGGGCACATGCTCAATATTTCGCACGAAGAAGCTGAAAAACTTACCGGAAATTTCAGTTTTACAATCATCGAAGTGCTTCATTTCGAAAAAGCAGAGCTGAATCAGGATTTATTTACGAAAATATACGGTGAAGATTGCGGAATCTCTACGGAAGAAGAATTTAGAGCCAAAATTAAAGCTGAGATCGAAAAATCCTTTGTACATTCAAGCGATTATAAATTTGCAATCGACAGTCATAGTGTCCTGCTAAAAGAGATACAGTTTGATTTACCCGAAGCATTTTTGAAACGTTGGATCAAAGCAACCAACAAAAAAATAACGGATGAACAAATCGATGCTGATTTTGACCATTATATGGCCGATCTGAAATGGCAATTGATTAAAGACAAAATTGCAAAAGATAATCAACTCGAAATTACAGAAGAAGATATTCGCGTGCTGGCTAAAGAAATGGCATTCATGCAGTTCCGTCAATATGGACTGAACAATATCTCGGACGAACATTTGGATAACTACGCTGATCACATGTTGAAGAACGAAGAAGATCGCCGGAAATTAGAGGCACGAAAAGAGGAAAACTTAATTGTTGCGACCATAAAGAGTAAAGTAGCACTCGATTTAAAAGAAATAAGCTTTGACGAGTTTAACAAAATGCTTGAAAATTAATAGATTGGTCGTATAGCTAATAACATATTTTTTTAACTTTGTGAAAATCGGATTTCTTAGTTTTGTCTGAGAAGAATCGGATTTTTACAAAGTTTTTTATTTACATGGAGGACCAAATTATGAACGACGGAAAAGAATTTAATAAATATGCCAGGAAGCATTTGGGCATTAGCAGTCTGAATCTAAATCGTTTTGATTCAATTTTTACCAACAGTTTAACTCCGTACATCATTGAAGAACGTCAGTTAAACGTAGCTTCGATGGACGTATTTTCGAGGCTGATGATGGATCGGATCATTTTCATGGGTACAGCAATCGACGATTACATCGCCAACATAGTTCAGGCGCAGTTGTTATTTCTCGAATCGGCTGATCCAAGTAAAGATATCCAGATCTATTTCAATACTCCCGGAGGTTCGGTACATGCAGGCCTTGGAATTTACGATACCATGCAATACATCTCATCGGATATAGCCACTATCTGTACCGGAATGGCTGCCTCAATGGGCGCCGTTCTTCTTACCGCAGGTGCCAAAGGAAAACGATCGGCTCTGGAACATTCGCGGGTGATGATTCACCAGCCCATGGGTGGCGCTCAGGGACAGGCTTCGGACATTGAGATTACTGCCCGTGAAATCATGAAACTGAAGAAAGAATTGTACGATATTATAGCTAAGCACAGCGGAAAAACATACAAACAAGTTGAAAAGGATGCTGATCGCGATTATTGGATGACATCTTCTGAAGCAAAAGAATACGGAATGATTGACGAGGTTCTTGTTAGACATAAATAAAACTAAAACATGAAAATGGATAAATGTTCGTTTTGCGGGCGACCGAAGAAAGAAGTGAATTTGCTGATTGCCGGCATGGAAGGACATATTTGTGATAATTGTGTTGAACAGGCTCATGCTATTGTTGAAGAAGAATTCAAGAAAGACGAGAGTTTTAGTACAAAAGGACTCAAACTGATGAAGCCTAAGGAAATTAAAAGTTTCCTCGATCAATATGTAATTGGCCAGGATCAGTCAAAGAAAATTCTCTCTGTGGCAGTTTACAACCACTACAAACGTTTAAACCAACCCGTTTCGGCTGACGAAACCGAAATCGAAAAATCGAATATTCTGTTGGTTGGAGAAACCGGTACAGGGAAGACCCTTCTGGCGCGTACCATCGCTAAAATGTTGCATGTTCCTTTTACCATTGTTGACGCTACGGTTTTAACTGAAGCCGGTTATGTTGGCGAAGACATCGAAAGCTTACTTACCCGGTTGCTTCAGGCTGCCGATTACAATGTGGAAGCTGCCGAACGTGGAATTGTATTCATCGACGAGTTAGACAAAATTGCCCGAAAAGGAGATAATCCTTCCATCACCCGTGATGTTTCAGGCGAAGGTGTTCAACAAGGACTTCTGAAATTGCTCGAAGGCTCAATTGTTAACGTTCCGCCACAAGGTGGACGAAAACATCCGGAGCAGAAAATGATACCTGTCAACACCAAAAATATCTTATTCATTTGCGGAGGTGCTTTTGACGGCATCGAGAAAAGGATTGCTCAACGGTTAAATACCAAAATCGTTGGCTACGGCGCTCTGAAGAAAGCCGATAACCTCGACCGTAACAATATGATGAAATACATTTCTCCTCAGGATTTAAAGGCATTTGGACTAATTCCTGAAATTATTGGCCGTATTCCAGTTTTGACCTACCTCGAACCACTCGACCGCAAAGCTCTGCGCAGTATTTTAACCGAACCTCGTAATTCCTTAATCAAGCAATACATCAAATTGTTTGAACTGGATAAAATTGAACTGAGTTTCGATGAGGATGCACTTGAATTTATTGTTGATAAGGCCATCGAGTTTCGACTTGGTGCACGTGGACTTCGGGCTATTTGTGAAAACATCATGGTTGATGCCATGTTTGATACACCTTCGGCCAACGTGAACAAGATGAAGATCAGCCTTGAGTATGCCCATGAAAAAATTGATATCGTAAGTTCGGTTCGATTAAAAGCCAGCTAGATACGAGGTGTGGGTTAGGGATAGGAGCCTTCAGGTAAATATGGATACGAATTTATAATATATTGGAAGATGCAGTCGAAAACGGTTGCATCTTTTTTACATTCAGCTATTTGAAACATTATTAAACGGACAGTTTTTATGGATGAATTACCATTTTTGAAAGGCGATTTTGTACGTATCGACGGAATTAATGCAGTAGTTGTTGGAAATGAGGAAGATGAAAACATTCCGCATGATCACATTGCTGTATTTTTTGGTTCCGAAATAGCCAAACGTGAATCGGAAGGCGGAGAAGGGAATGGTCGTCCAATGGTTTGGATTGTACCCATCGACCTGTGCGAAGATGGCCTGGAACCAGAATATCTGGAAGAAGATTAAGGATGGGGTGTCGCTTCTGTAATCGATTCAATCGCGATAAATAAACACATTCTTGCGGTTCATATAATTGACC
>Ga0302296_1001613_pt1 | contig 15966 bp, 11 predicted proteins | sample III_Fen_N3_1_FD_194546 | JGI IMG/M metagenome (GOLD analysis project Ga0302296, IMG submission 194546) | Peat permafrost microbial communities from Stordalen Mire near Abisko, Sweden - III_Fen_N3_1 | ecosystem: Environmental > Terrestrial > Soil > Wetlands > Permafrost | place: Sweden: Abisko...
CTCGAATATACCACCGAATAGGTTGCTCATAAAGCCCCTCCTTTGGAGGGGTTGGGGAGGCCTAGCCAGTTTTCGATCATTTTTTCGCCGAGCGGTGTAAGTACCGATTCAGGATGAAACTGAACACCTTCGACATCAAAAGTAGTATGTTTCAATGACATGATCATACCTTTATCGTCGTAACTGGTTACTTGCAAACACTCCGGAAGATCGGCTTCGTTTACAATCCACGAATGATACCGACCTACCTGAAAAGTATCAGGAAGACCTTCAAACAGAAAGGTTGGAACTTCTGTTTTGGTAACTGGTGTGGCAATACCATGTAAAACACGGTTCATGTTAGTAAGCGATCCTCCAAATGCCTCGCCAATAGCCTGATTCCCGAGGCAAACACCCAGAATGCTTTTGGTCGGCGCATATTTCTTGATTATATCCAACAACAAACCAGCTTCTTCCGGAATTCCCGGTCCGGGCGACAAAACAATTTTATCGTACCGATCAAGATCTTCCAAAGCTATTTCATCGTTCCGGAAAACATCAACTGGTAGCCCCGAAATTTTTTTAATGGCATGTACCAGGTTGTAGGTGAATGAATCGTAATTATCTATGACTACTATACGATAGCCTCCCCCAACCCCTCCAAAGGAGGGGAGTTTGGATTCGCTATTTTCTATATGTTTTTCTTTTTGTTCCATTGTTGTATTTTTTAAATCCTCTATTAGGTAGAATAATGATCTTTTTTCTGTCTATATATTCGTTGCTCCTTTTGTCCCCCTCTTTTGGAGGGGGTCGGGGGAGGCTACTCGGGGAGATTTAGAGGGGCTTTCCCCTCCTTCGGAGGGGTTAGGGGAGGCCTATTTCTTTCGCAATTTCCAATGCCTTCTTCAGGGCAGCCAGTTTGTTGTTTACTTCCTGAAGTTCGTTTTCTTCCTGCGAGTCAGCCACAATGCCGGCCCCGGCCTGATAAAAAAGGGTATTTCCTTTACTCAGAAACGAACGGATCATGATGGCATGGTTTAGCGTTTGGTCGAATCCCAGGTAGCCGATGCAACCGCCATAATAGCTTCGACGTTGATTCTCATAAGTATCAATCAGTTGCATGGCGCGGTGTTTTGGCGCTCCCGATAAGGTTCCTGCCGGGAACGAATCGCCCAGAACGGTGATCATGTTCGCATTTTCGGGCAATATACCCGAAACTTCCGATACCAGATGAATAACATGCGAAAAGTACTGAACCTGGCGGTAACTGTCGACCGTAACCTGGCTGGCATTGCGGCTTAAATCATTTCGGGCCAGATCGACCAGCATCACATGTTCGGCATTTTCTTTGGGATCGGCACATAAACGCTCAGCCGACTGACGATCCAGATCATCGTTTCCGGAGCGTTTAAAAGTACCGGCAATGGGGTTGATTATAACTTTGTTTTTCTTGATTCGCAACTCAGCTTCCGGACTGGAACCAAAAATCCGGTAGTCGCCATAATCGAAGAAAAATAAATAGGGTGAAGGATTTACTGAACGCAAAGCCCGGTAGACATTGAATTCGTCGCCTTTGAAAGTCTGTGAAAACTGACGCGAAAGTACAATCTGAAAAACATCGCCGCGATAACAATGCTCTTTACCCTTGGTTACCATGTACTTATATTGCTCGTCGGTGATGTTCGATACTTCGGTGCCAACCGTATCAAATTGCGTTGGCGAGAAAGTCAGGTTACGAAGCAAAGATTCAATGTGCCCGATTTCTTTATGCTCACCCTCCATCAGATTTTCAATCAGGTAGATCATATCCTTGTGATGATCGATTGCCACGATGTACTTATAAAAACAGTATTTTACTTCCGGAATCCGGTAGGCTTCTTTGGCTTCGGCTGTGATTTCGATTTTTTCGAAATACTTAACTGCATCGTAACTGATGTATCCAAATAAACCATTTCCGGGAAGGCCTTCGGTTTCGCCGGATAAGTTAAACGACTTAAAAAAATCATCCAATTCCCGATCAACAGGGCTATTGGACGAGATTGTTTTCGTTTCTTTTTCACGTCCATTGTATTCAATGGTCATTTTGCCATCATTGGCTGTAAAACAAGCCATTGGCTTAATGCAGATGAACGAATAAGCATTTTCGTGCCCATGATAATCCGAACTTTCGAGCAAAATCGAATTCGGATATAAATCCCTAAATTTCAGGTAAACACTCACCGGAGTTAAGGTGTCGGCAAGTATTTTTTTTACGCTGACTTGTACATTAATTTTTTTCATTGTATGTGTGTTTAAGCCCCCTCCAAACCTCCCCCTTGGGGGGAGGCTTAAGAAGCAATGCGATTATTTTTCGTTATATTTTCATTATTCTTGATTTTAAATTTTGCCCCTATGGCGTTGCCCCGATTTATTGATATTCATCCTTCTGGGCAAACTTCATTTAATCCGCTGCCCAAAGGCTTTCCCCTTTGGGGGAATGGGAAGGGGGCTGTACTGCAAAAAAAAGCGGCTTACCGTGTTCCGATAAGCCGCTTTTTCGTTCAATTTTGAACAATGGTAGCTACTTCCTTCCACGGTATTGCGAAAAGTTTCTGTGCCACCACCAAATATTTTTCATTGTAATCATCTTCTTCAGTTTAAAATTAAAAAGCCCGCTATCAAAAAGAGAAGCAGGCTAAATATGGTTTAAAAATACCAATATGGCTCTTACTTCCTGTTATTTGCAGAAAGACCCCACCACGGAAGCCATATTGTATTTGTATTTTGGATCATGTTTTTAAAATCTGGTGTAAAAAAATGAATTTAATAACAGAAATGCAAGCGTTCGGAAAATAAAATTCAAAATTTCTTGAATAGTCACTCGTGATCATCGGAGTTTTAATGATTATTTCTGGTCATTTATTGTCATTAAGTCATTCATAGTCATTGAAAAAGATTCAATAAATTTTACTAAAATGACTATAAATGACAATCATTGACCTCACTTTCTAAATCTAAATCACATTGTACCTTCTGCCAATTGCCCTACTTTGCCAGCGTAAACCTGAAACTAACCCCTAAGTTTGAATTCGATGTATTAAACGAACCCACGAGCGGTTTATTGATAATTTTATCGTAGTACAACCGCAACTGGAACCGGTCGCTGAGCATATAATCTGCTGAAGTTTTGAGGGTTATGGCATTCTGTCCGGCAGTTAACTGGTTGTCTTGCTCAACGATTTTCCGAAGAATGGTTTTGTTTTTCGTAAACGAAAGGTCGGCTCGTACGTTCAAATCGTTCGAGTAGGCCTTTTGCGATTTTTTGGTTTTGATGATCAAATCCATTTTCGTAAACCGGTAGCCCACTCCAAAAACCATTTCATTGCTCAACATCTCGGTAAGCTGGTTATTTGAAAAACTGAGGGCCAGATTCCGGGTAGATTTAAATTCGACACGGGTCTCAAAATCGTTAATCCACGTAGCATCCAGCCCAATGAGCGGACTAAACTGTTCTGAAATTATGACCGAATTGATATCGTTGGGGCCAACAAAATCGCCGAGGGTATTTGTCTTATAACTAAATCCATCATCTTTTTCGGCATAATCCAGGTTTGAAACATATGAACCAACGCTATAACTTGAGCGGTAGGCGTGATTGAAACTTAATGATTTAAAGTATCTTTTCAGAAATTCTGACTGTGCAACAACTCCTTCGTAAGTAATCCGCCAATTTGGGCGCATGTATTTTATTGACGGGAAAGGATTTAATGAAACCTTATCAGCAGATTGTCCGGTATAGGCGGCAATAAATGCAGGGATCATCACCTGTGGGGAAGTTGGCCCGTAACCCACCGGGTATCCGGTAGTTGAATCTGGTACCTTTGGATTATATCCCAGAGCGCCAATTCTCTGATCGGCCAATCGCTGTGCAATAATTTTACGGTATGCCTTTAAGTTCTCGAATGCCTTGGATGCGGGTGCATTGGCGCTGCTTCCCATCTTACTGAAAGCCGTTTTCATGGTGTTGATCGTCATTGTAAAATTACCACGCACCGACTTGTTGTAGAAATTATCAGTTGAATTCTTATAGTCATATCTATAGAACTCCGTGGTTCGTTCGGATTTGGTCCAGTTGGAATTTACATCAATACGAAGATCAGGAAAAGGCTCAACATTGGCACGGAAATTATAGGTTTCGCTGTGCGACATGACGTATGGCGAATTAAGCGTTGTATCATGGGTGATCCATCCTTTTTCAGCTGCGTCCTTGGCAAAATTCTTATCCTGCCATCCAAGCAGGAAAGGTATTCCGGGAGCAGTTGACGAGCCCGAAATGCCAGGGTAATCATCTTTGTTTGGAGTATAATTCCCAATTCCGAAGATCTTAGGCTTAGGCATAAAGCCTGGTAATACAGTGCCGTCGGTGGCTGCGTAACTTAACGAAATGCTCCGAACACTCATCAGTGCGCGTACCGTGTATTGTAGCAGTTTTTGCCCCAAATCGCGATTAACTTCTATTTTACCTTTAACGATAAACTTAACCCCGGAAGCGTTCTTCTCAGGTGTAAAACTTATCCGGTTTTCGTTAATAATTGCGACTTCACCATTAATCTTGGTACCGTCTTTGGCAATTGCAGTGACCTCCACATTCTGAGTCCGGAGTTTGTGAAAAATCGATTTGGCTGTCTTTGCCTTTAGTCTGATATTTTCGATTGTGTACTGAACTTCTTTGAAGCGTGGCCCTGATTTTTCTTTTTCAGAACCGGGTTGCTGCTTTTGTGTAGGTTGTTTTTGTGCGGGTTGTCCTGGTTTGGGCCGTTGTTGGCGCTGCAACTGTCGGCTACTGGTCCCGTATTTCTGGTTGATTTCTTTTAAAAAATTCACTTTATTATACAACATTACCAGGTTGAGTTGTCCGTTGACCTGAACCTGCCGCGAATTTTCTATCTCATTTCCAAGTTTAACCGTATCGGCGGTCACTGGCCCGACTTTCCAGTCGTACATACCCTGGTAGCGAGCCGAAAGTGAAGTCCAGTCGAGCATGGGGAGTTTGTTAATCGGGACCATGTAATTGACGTTAATTGTATGATGATACAAGATGGGGCGTCCCAAATGAAATAAATTTTTCAGGATCGAATCCCTTTTTATGGTATAATCATCGTCATTTCTGTTAATCCGACCTGCCGGCTCATCAATCCTGGAAGTATTTTGATTGGAAAAGTCAATTTGAAGACTGCTTGTTAGATTAAACCGCAGATCGAAATAGCGGTTCATCGTAAAATCTTTGTTGTACGTTCGTGGAATAATCATATTCGGATTCGCGATATTTCGGAGCTGAATTTCGTTGTAATGTCTGTAAATATCAGTTCGAAACGAAATTTGTGATGGCAAAGGCGAAAGATTGAAATCGCGGATTAGCTTGAAAATATTGTTTTTCAGCAATTTCGAATTTTTGAATGGCTCTATTGCTTTAGGTCGGCTATTGAAGTTATAGCTAAACAAACCACGGTACGTTTTATCCAGATTTTCCTCAGTATCGATGTCGTGCTTCAACGTCTCGCTATATGAATAGGTTAATGAGAAATTGGCCGGATCGTAAAATTTTGGTTTTCCTGATTTGCTGCTCCGATCAATTTTTACGTTGGTCAGGTTAATACTTTTGCGGGTGGTTACATCCTGCACCAATCTTTTTAATGAATCGCGCGCTGCTTTGCTGCCGGCCGTGTTGAGAGCATCACTCATTCGTATGTCGGGATTGAGCGGATTGTATTTGGGGTTGCTTACACTATTTGAGTAACCTAAATACAAGGGTATTCGAACCTTTGCCTTTTCAGGGAAAAATTTGCCAAGCTCTAAATTTGTCGAAACGTCTACGCTAGTCAAGTCGTCCATGGCACGCTGGTTGACTTTTTTATCGATACTTCCAAAACCAACGCTCCGGTGGCTTCCGGCGATAATAAGCGATCCCAGATCGGCCAGACGTGCGCTGATCCTTCCTGTTGCGGCCCAACCGCCACTTTCGTCAAAATCGGATAAACGAAGTTCGTCAAACCACACTTCCACTGATCGTGGACCATAATTGTTGACATCTTTTTTATTGTACCGGATCCCCATCATCATCACTTCAACGTTGCCCAGATTTGGATTTCCTTTGACTGACACTTTCCGGGTTCCATTAAGAACCGAATAAGGAACAGTCAAACTTGCGGTCGTATTTGCCTGGCGAAGAGCTGCGTCCCTCGCCAGTTTTACGTTGGTAAAAGAATCAAGCTGAAGGTTAATCCGGTTTGCATCGGGCCAAACGGCCAACCTGTCGGCATCGTTATCGCTTTTATAAGAACCTTCAGGGGTAAGCGAAAGGGGTACCTCGTACTCATAATAGTTATAATTATAGTCCGACCCAATGCGTATAAACGCGGTCAATTCGTTGTCTTTGAGCGGATAATTTTTTATTGCTTCGGCATGAACTTCCAACTGAAGTCGCTTGTAATTGCGAAAATCCATACTGAGGTTTTTGTAGGTAGCTCGTGCATCACCTTCCTCCAAATCGATGGCTTGCAATACTAACGATTGCTCGTTTAACTGACGAAGCTGTGCATTGTTCGGATCAATCACACGGTCAATGCCGGGGGGCAACACATAGTTTATCGGTTTGCGACTGGCATTTTCTTCGATATTTACAGCCGAAATGTTAAATTGGGTCGTCAACGAATTACTTCCAATGTTCCCGTCCACATCTTTGGTGTATTTACGCCAGTCGGCCCGTACCAGGTCAAGCGTGGCAAAACGAAGAACGGTGGGTTGTGCGAATTTGGTCATGAACAACCTCATAAAACGGATCGATTTGAAATCGGAAATCGATCCAAATGATTCATCAGGATTGTGTACCGGAATTTTGAACTGATACCAGTGCACATTTTCTGTTTTGCCATTTTTCAGCTTAACAGTGGCTGTCCTTATATCGGCAATCGAGTTTTTGCCAATGACCATATCCTGACGACGAATGCTGATCTTGTACTGATAATAGCGCTCGTATTCATTTAGGGTATTGTCACCATTAATATCTTCCATGTCAGGCTGAGTCGATGCTGAAGTAGGATACGATTCAGGCGACATTTCAGCAGTCCGGGAGTTTCCTTCTGAGCCGTTGAAATCTTTGTAACGTTCCAGAATACCTGCCCGCTCCTTATCGTAATCAGATCCACGGTAATAATGAAAATCGTCGCCCGACGGGTCTTTATATAATTTGTCGTAAGCATCCTGATTCAGGATCGATTTCATCGTTTCGAGATAGCTCTTATGGAACGACCTTTCATCGTCATCATTCAATCCGTCAAACCCGATATCCTGATATTGACGGCTTTGTACATTGTTGTCGAATTCGTGGACAAGCGACTGCAATTTTGATACCCTGCCCCAAGCGGTCGTATCAACATTTGCTACCTCGGAGGAAGTTGGCAACCCATTCTCGAATGATTTTCTCGAATCTTTTAAAACATCTTCAGAAATATCGCCAAGGTTAAAATACAGATCACCACCCTCATTCTGTTGAAGTGTATCGTTGATAAACGGATCCATCACCCAGAATTCGATATTTTCAATATTGGCGGCTTCAAAATCGCTGGTTTCAATTTTACGCATGATACCTCCCCAACGGGACTTCGGATCACGCAACGTACCGTCCGGATTCACCCCACTCGAATAAGTTGAAGAATTTGTATCGTAATTGTATGGACCCTTTTCCTTGGGATAATAGGCAAGGTCGAAAACAGAAATATTTGTAGGATTACCTACCACAATTTCCTTATCGGGGAAAATTTCATTTTCATAAACTTCGCGTACCAGATTGTTCGATTGCAAGTTTAAATCACCTTTTATATAATCGGGAGTGGTTGAGGTGGTTCTTTGAAACAAGGGATCGATGGTGTACCAGGCTAGTTTTGCACGGTTAAAACCATACGCAAGGTCATTGTTTGTCGCAGCTTCGGGAAACATATTTTGTTTCTGAGGGGTACTGGCAATTACCCAGGACGTACGTGATCTTAAGTCTATGGAAGTTTTGGTCGCTTCAAAATCGTCGATGTAAACAGTTCCGGTTTTATTAATCACATTCGAATGACCAGGAATCAACTTTGCATATTCACCGTCAAACGAGATGGATGATTTTTCCTTGGTGGAATAAAACGGTAGTTTATCAAGTATGGTGGTCATCAATTGTGACTCTTTCGAGAAATTGGCATCCAGCCCAAGCATGGTATTCGAAATGGGATCGTCGCCGTAGTTTACCTTCTGTGTTAATGGCCTTTCCTCCATGTGCAAAACGGTTGCACCGAGGTTAAACTTGTCGCTAAACGCATAATTGGCATGGGCGCCGATCATTGTTTTTCGCTGCATACTGATTAAATCCTGACTTTCAGTCGAAACCTGAAGTGGCGTGCCCGACTCGAGCAATCCTGAATTAATTATTTTCACGGTTCCTGAAGCGTAATCAACCGTATAATCAACGTTTTCGGTCAGCGCACGGCCTCCGGCTGAAACTTTTACCGAACCGCGTGCAAGGTTTTGTGATCCTACTGAAATTTCAGAACTTGACGATCCTTTGTACGATCCTTTCAGCTTGAATTTATTGTGTTCGGCATCCTGTTCGGCAACGGTCCTGGTATTATTATACAGCGTTGAATAGACATATTTTTTAACCATTGTCGAATCACCGCCAATCACACCAATCGAATCGGCAAGGTTCTTTCCAAAAGGTTCAAGAACCGGAAAGATGATTTTCCCGGAAGATGAATTTACCGTAATGCCTTCAACGTAATCGAACACCCCATCACGCATCAAATCATTCTGAGAATTCAATTTATCAAGGTTCATGACATTCAGCAAGATATGGTTTCTGATTTGTGATTCGGGTAAATAATTGATGTTTGTGCCTGTTTTGTCGTTTTGATACATGATGTCGAGCACAAATTGATCTTTCGAAAGCTGGGAGGCATTCAGGTCATATATGTTTTTCATCATCAGTTTCCATGTATAAAGCTTCGGCGACAAATTTGTTCCTTTCAGTAACTTCAAAACCAGCGTTTTAGGAGCATCGATCCCATCGGTCGAAAACTCACCTACCTGATACGTTTTCCCATTGGCGGTATAATTGAATGCAACTGCCAGAATCTCGTCCGAATTCAATGCAGATCGCAACGAAATATATCCAAGATTCAGGTTAATTGTATATTCCGATTCGCTCAGCAAACGGGCCTGCTCAATTTTTTCATAGTCCTGGCCACCCAAAAAATTTGATGCGTCGAGCGGGGCCAGTGTTTTATTGATGTTGTCAAATTGCCGAATTGCGCTGTATTTATTCTTGATTTGATCATACAAACCGTTGGCATTGTTTAACGGATAAATATTATCAGGATATTGCAATCCGGGACTCTCGACGAATGCGCCTACTTTATTGAAGATATTTGGATCGTGCTCGCCCAAATCCATGAATGCCAGTATGTTTCTGGCTTCTTTGAAGTTGCTCGATTTATTGGTCACCCAAACTTCGATTTTATTGATGGTGATCGACGATCGTACAATCGGCAGGCTTTTAAGCGCTTCGTCGTAATGATCGCGGAAATATTGAGCAAGGAAAAAGTGACGGTTGGCATCGTATTCGGATGCTGAAATTTCGAAGGTTTTCTTCTGGGCTCCTCCTTCTGAATTAATGACCTTTGTTTCGCCTTTATTTTGCGAAAAAATGGTGGTCAGGTTCAATTTTCCAAATTGCATTTCGGCTTTTACCCCGAAAAGGTTTGATCCTCCGGTGATAAGCGATCCGTTGAGCGGCAGTGAAACGTTACCCGCTTCAATCTTTTTAACGATCTGATCTGCATCGCCGGTATAGCCGAGGCTCATTTTATTCTCGTAGTCGAAAGTGGCTTCGGTATTGTAATTAACGCGCATCTCCATCCGGTCGCCAATCTTTCCCATCACATTCATCTGAATTTTCTGGTTAAAATCGAACGTGGGTACTTTGCGCAAACGTTCGGGGGTTGATGGGTTTTCGGTCGCATTCATCTGATAGCCAAAATTAACCTCAACATAACCTTGCGGACGGATATCGATGGTATTGCTACCGAATATTTTATTAAAAGCTTCGCCTCCAACAATTAACTTCGGAATCAGTCCACCCTTGGCTTCAATGCCTTTTATTTTTGTTTGGCTGCGCCAGTAATTTTGTAGCGACTGTTCTAGATCGTATTTCTGAAACTCCTTTTTAGTCATCGATTTGGGCAACCTGAAATTCATATCGCCAATTTTTTCAACAAAATTGTATTCGCCGGTAACCGGGTCATATTCAACTTCGGTGCGGATATTCGATGGTTTTTTCAGAAACAGTTTGGAGCTGTCTTGCTTGTTTGGATAGGCAAATGCAGGTTCGTCTTTAAACATAAATGGAAGCACACCGGTAGTATCAATCTGAACGGTATCTTTGGGTACAGACAAAATGGTCAGTGAATTATAATTTCTGAGCGTAGTTCTTGATTCAGTCGGATATCCGCCAAGAGCATATACAATAGTTATAATTAGAAGTAGAAGTATGTTTCTGCCGTACTTTTTCAATTCGGAAAACTTTTTCTGATTAAAGGCTTTTGAGCGCTTGTTTGATCAAACTTTCAACTGTGAGATTTGGTTGAGCAGCCAAAATTTTATCCAATTCTTTTTCAACTTGCTTTTTCACAAATCCCAGCATTATCAAAGCAGATAACGCTTCATTGCGCAATGTATTGTCTGCCGATGTTACTATTTGTTCGCTGGCAGGCGACTTTCCGACTTTATCTTTTAAATCGATGATAACACGTTGGGCAGTTTTTATACCAATACCCTTAATACTTTTTAGCAGGTTGACGTTTTCGGTCAGGATGGCATTTTTGATTTCGTCGGGCGAAAGGGACGAAAACATCATGATCGCTGTGTTTGAACCTATACCATTCACCGAGATGAGCATCCGGAACAGTTCGCGTTCACTTTCGGACGAAAAACCAAAGAGCAGATGGGCATCTTCACGAATGGTTTGATGAAGATAAAGCTTAACGCTTTCCTGACCGTTTAGCTGGGTATAGGTGTTGAGCGAAATGGTAATAAAATAGCCTACCGAGTTTGCTTCCAGTATGATATGCGATGGTTTCAGGGTAACAACAGCACCTTTTATATATTCAAACATATACTTGAAAAGGTATTAAATTCCTTCATCAATCGACTCAAAATCAATCGACTCATCAACCTGACCTTGATTGATTTCGTATTTTTTCAATGGATTTTTAGTAATTTCCTTGTATAAAGCCCGGTTTTTGTGAATGTCGATAGCCAGGTACAATGCTTCGCGAAACGATTCAGGCGAGGCCTTGTCTTCGCCGGCAATGTTGAATGCAGTGCCGTGAGCTGGTGAAGTCCGTATGATTGGCAATCCTGCCGTGTAATTTACGCCTCTTTCAAAAGCAGCCATCTTGAATGGGATAAGACCCTGATCGTGATACATGGCCAGGATGGCATCAAATTTCATATAATCTCCGGAACCGAAAAAGCCATCGGCAGGATAAGGTCCAACTGCAATAATGCCGTCGTCTTTAGCCCGTTGTATCGCCGGAATAATAATCTCAAGTTCTTCTTTCCCCAACAAACCATTATCGCCTGCATGAGGGTTCAGCCCAAGTACTGCAATTCGGGGACGTGTTATAAAAAAGTCTCTTTCGAGCGATTGATTGATAATGCGTAACTTATTTAAAATACCTCCTTTGGTAATTTTTGAAGCGACTTCTGAAATGGGAAGGTGACCAACAACCACGCCAATTTTCATCGATTCACTTACCATGAGCATGACAAAATCGCGGGTTTTAAACTGGTCGGCCAGGTATTCGGTATGTCCAGGAAAATGAAATTTCTCCGACTGAATGTTGTCTTTGTTGATTGGGGCCGTAACGAGTGCGTCAATCTCACCGTTTTTAAGATCTTCCACAGCTTTTTCCAAAGCCATAAACGATGCTTCGCCTGCCATTTCGCTCGATTTTCCCAATTCGACCCGAATGTTGTCGTCGATACAGTTGATGATGTTTGCTTTTCTTGGATCGGCCTCGCTGGCAGTTCGGATGTGATTGAAGTTGAAAGTTTCAATATTCAGTGCCTTTTTATGATAGGCAGCTACTTTGGGCGAACCATAAACGATTGGTGTACAAATCTCCAGAATGCGTGGTTCCATCAGTGTTTTGATGATTACTTCGTATCCAATTCCGTTGATATCGCCTTGTGAAATTCCTATAATTATTTTATCCTGTTTCATGTTCCGATTTTTCAATTTTATGGCAAAGCCAGATTTTTTGATTGCGCAAATTTAATCTATTATTTAATTTATTTCAAAGTTGCACAAACATACTGACTTAATGCGTTCATTTATTCTCCTGAAAGGATAATCAGGAAGATGCTGACTAAAAGAGAACAAGCAGGAGTAGAATAAAAATCATCAGCATAAACAAAATAAACTGGTTGCGGACAAACAGGCCAAGCAATAAAAGTATTTCGATCTCTTCGGTGTTGCCGGTAAATACATCGATCGTGCCTCTGTCTTTTGATAAAAATTCGTTGCTTTGGTAAGTAATCAGCTCATTTCCATTAAATTTCCATGACCAGCGCGATTGCCAGAAGTTTTTTATTTCAAGTTCGAACCGTTTCCCGTTGATAATGATTTCGCTTTTGGGAAAGAAAAGATTGATCATGATGGTTCCAAGGAGTGTCTGGTTGTTTGCATCGTAAATTTCGAGTTTGGATAGAAAAAATTCCCTGCCTAGGATAAAACGTCGTCCGTTGATCATGCCATGCGCTTTCGAGCCCAGCAGGCTTTCCCAAACGACCGAACCAATCTGTTCCGAACCACGCGTAATTTCAAGCTGATTCTTAAAAATCCCTTTTGACCAGAAATATCGTTCCATTGTTTTTCACGGTTACATGCTGCTGCAAGTTACGAAAAATTGTGAAATATCGGACATGTATTCTCCTGTAAAGTGTTTGGATTGAAGTTGTCAGGTTTTCAAATGCAATACCGAATAGCAGCTGCATTTCTCCGGGTGCTTTCAGCTACATTTTATTCTTTGTCTTTATACTCCAAAATTGTCAGACGAGGATAGAAACCAATCGTTTGATAAAACGGCAACACGCTTTCGTGTCCATAACTAACGGCCAGGCGAATTGGTTTGCACCGGTTCGATTGAAGCCATTCCAAACTACGAATGGTAAGGGTTCTGCCCACTCCACAACCTCGAAATTCAGGGCTAACATACAGCGAATCAATTTCTCCCTGGTTTTGTTTGTCGATGGTCGAAACACAATATCCAATCAACTGTTGTCCTGCGTTTTCAGCAACCAGGATCAGGACATCTTCTTCTGACATGGTTTCCCAACGGGCGCTACGTTTTTCGAAGGTGAATCTGGCATAATGATCTTTAAAACAGACAGAATCTTCGCCATGAATCTGGTTCAATGCTTCCCAAAGCGGTCGAATTTCGCTTAATTGTGACAAGTTCAATTTCTGATAGTTGATTTTCTTCATCCCATTATTCCATTTTAATGTATTTGTTCGATTGTGTTTTTCAGTCAACAGCAATCCTGCCGAATTTTATTCGGACGAAAGACGGTATCTAACTGATTATAAATGAAAAAAAGTCCCCGCCTGCATCGTGCAGGATTAGACATTCGGAAAATCGTGTTTAATCTTTTTCCTATTTTCTTTTTCCTTTTTCCTGTTCGTCAATAGTTCCTTTTTCATAAAGAAAACTCGCTTAAACCGGGCATATTCTTCAGCAGGGAGAATGGCTTTGCATTTCTCATCACCCTGACGCGATTTTTCGAATACGGTTTCAAGTTTTTCACAGGCGAAAAGATTGCACTCGCCGCAATTGCTTATTCCTTCCAGATGGATGCAACTATTCAGATTATACGAACAGGGTTTCTGCTTGCTGCATCCGGTGCATTTAATTTCTTCCGGCGTTACTTCCCGGTCGTGAAAACCCAACTGAAACCATTGTTTGGCTAACCGCGTCAATTCTTCTTCGTTATTTGCCAGTGTGGCCAGGTAACGAGGACATTCGGAGCAAATATCTCCACAGATTGAAAGAATCATTTCGATGGCTTGTTGTCTGATTTAAAAACTAAAATTATCGAAAAAAACCTGACCAACCAAAAATGAAGATTCAATTTGTCAGCCGGAACGCTTTAGTGCACAACCTGGATAATAAACAATATCTTTGCCCGAAGTTCGTAATAAACCTCAAATTCAACCCGATGAACCCGTTACCAGTCTATACCGACATCGAGCAGGCGCACCTTCGCATTCGTCCGTTTATTCACCACACTCCGGTTTTAAGTTCACAAAGCATTAACCAAATTGTGGGAGCCGAGTTGTTTTTCAAATGCGAAAATCTCCAGAAAGTAGGCGCTTTCAAGTTTCGCGGAGCCTGTAATTCGGTCTTTTCGCTCACTTCGGAAGAAGCACGAAACGGAGTCTGCACACATTCCTCCGGAAATCATGCGGCAGCATTGGCGCTGGCTGCCCGGATGCGCGGCATTCCGGCTTACATCGTTATGCCCGAAAACGCTCCCGAAATCAAGAAGATGGCCGTAGCCGGTTACGGCGCACAAATTACGTTTTGCTCTCCCACGCTCGAAGCCCGCGAATCGACCCTGAAAAAAGTAGCCGAAGAAACCGGGGCAACCGAAATTCATCCATACAACAACTTCAACGTGATTTGCGGACAAGGTACCGCCGCCAAAGAACTGATTGATGAAATTGGCATACTCGAAATCGTGATGGCTCCCGTGGGCGGTGGCGGATTACTGAGCGGAACCGCTATTTCGGCCAAAGCTTTACTTCGCGAAGCGCTTGTTATTGGGGCCGAACCTGCCGGCGCTGACGATGCTTTCCGGTCGTTTTACTCCAAAACACTTCATCCTTCGGTTGCACCAAAAACAATTGCCGACGGATTGTTGACCTCTCTGGGAAGCCTGACTTTCCCGATTATTCTCGACAAGGTGGATCAAATTATGACCGTCTCGGAAGAAAATATCGTGGCAGCCATGCGCATGATTTGGGAACGCATGAAGATTATCATCGAACCTTCGTCTGCAGTTCCGCTGGCGGCTATTCTCGAAAACAAAGTGGATGTAAAAGGTAAAAAGGTCGGAATTATTCTGAGTGGGGGAAATGTAGATCTGGGCCGGTTGCCGTTTTAGTCTGCCACAACCTCTTCTTCTTTTGCCAGTCCAAGGTAATGTGCTAAATAATCGGCGCATTGCATAAGATGGTCTGGCTTGCAATCCAGGTATTTTTTCATCTCAAATAAACTGTCACACCCGACCTGGCTGAAGATCCGCTTTAAGTGTTCATTGGCTTCAATATCCGAATTGATAAACGTACTTAGTTTATCGATGCCCAGGTACTTCTTGTCTTCTTTCTGGACACCCAGCAAGGCCGCCAGTTTTTTCCCTTCAGGAGTCCCGTTGTTCGTTACAAACAGAAAGGTGCGGATGATCAGTTTATCTCCAATCACACTTGCTTTCAGGTATCCCAATTTTGTCTCCACATACGTGTAGGGAAACAGGAAACCGCCATCGCCCGAAGGAAGAGCCTTATTAGTAAGGATTGCAGTGAGAATTCCGATATTATTCAGGCCCATAAAATAGTCGCCAATCCGCTCTTTTAGTCGTTCCATTGCATGAGTCTGAATGTAAATTTTAAGAGGTAGTTGTTGCATCGTACCAGGCAGGCCAAGCTGCTCGGGCGTTAAGGTCAGCCAGACAAGTGTTTGGCTTTGAAAGAACCCCAACCGGTAAACCGTTCGTTTATGACCGTCAATTTCTATTAATTCAGTTTCATATTTATCGAAATAGGCAATGTAATTATTATAAAATGCCGACCGGTCGAGTGGAGAAGAACTTTCTTCCCTGGATTCCATCTCAATCCGGATGATGAAATGCGTC
>Ga0302296_1001616_pt1 | contig 15946 bp, 13 predicted proteins | sample III_Fen_N3_1_FD_194546 | JGI IMG/M metagenome (GOLD analysis project Ga0302296, IMG submission 194546) | Peat permafrost microbial communities from Stordalen Mire near Abisko, Sweden - III_Fen_N3_1 | ecosystem: Environmental > Terrestrial > Soil > Wetlands > Permafrost | place: Sweden: Abisko...
CTAGGTTTATTCCTTGTATACATGGAACGTAAAGTTTGTGCATTTTTCCAATGTCGTCTTGGTCCAAACCGAGTAGGTATTTTTGGATTATTACAAACCATTGCCGACTTTATTAAACTTTTAATGAAAGAGTTGATTACTATTAAAAGTGCCGATCAATTCCTTTTCAATGTTGCACCTTTTATTGTTATTATCGCTTCGATGTTAGCAATGGGAGCTCTTCCTTTTGCAAAAGGATTACAAGCAATGGATTTCGACATAGGTATTTTATATGTAATGGCAACATCATCTTTAGGAGTACTTGGTATTCTTTTAGCTGGATGGTCAAGCAACAATAAATACTCGTTAATTGGTGCTATGCGTAGTGGTGCTCAAATTGTAAGTTACGAACTTTCAGTTGGTTTATCGTTAATGACAATTGTAGTTTTAGCAGGAACAATGCAATTCTCAGAAATCATTGCAGGACAAGAATCAGCATGGTTTATTTTTAGAGGACATATTCCAGCTTTCATTGCTTTTATCGTTTTCATCATAGCAAGTACAGCAGAAACAAACCGTGGACCTTTTGACTTAGCAGAGGCTGAATCGGAATTAACAGCAGGTTTCCATACAGAATATTCGGGTATTAAATTCGCACTATTCTTCCTATCGGAATTTATGAATATGTTTTTGGTTTGTGCAATTGCAGCAACGGTATTCTTTGGTGGATGGATGCCACTTCACGTACCTGGATTAGCAGCATTCAACCACGTTATGGATTTTATCCCACCTTTTGTATGGTTCTTTGGAAAAACATTTACATTAATATTCTTAATGATGTGGTTTAAATGGACTTTCCCTCGCTTAAGAATCGATCAACTGTTAACACTTGAGTGGAAATTCTTATTACCAATCAGTTTGGTAAATATCTTGATAATGGCCTTGTGTGTGTTAAACCACTGGTATTTCTAATAATTTAAAAAGAAAAGAAGAATTATGAATGCAATAGCAGAATATTTTTCAGATTTATTTGGCGGTATCAAATCCTTACTACAAGGTATGACTGTTACCGGTAAATATTTCATAAGAAGTCCTAAAGAAATTGTTACGCAACAGTATCCTGATAATCGTGATACATTGAAGATGTTTGATCGTTTTAAAGGTGAAGTAATTATGCCTCATAACGATAAAAACGAACATCGTTGTACTGGTTGTGGTATTTGCGAAATGAACTGCCCTAACGGAACTATTGAAGTAATTTCGAAATGGGAAATCATTGACGAGAAAAAGAAAAAGGCTTTAGACAAATATATGTACCATTTAGGAATGTGTACTTTCTGTGGTCTTTGTGTTAAAACTTGTCCATCAAAAGCATTAGATTTTGGACAAGCATTTGAACATGCAAAATATAATCGCTCGGATTTCAATAAAATTTTGAACAAACCGGGTTCAGTATTAACTAAAGATGTAAAAGAATAGGCCATGAATGTTATAATGTTTTACCTTTTATCGGCTGTAATCCTTGGATGTGCAATACTTAGTGTAACCACCAAAAGGATATTAAGAGCAGCTACGTACCTTTTATTTGTATTGATTGCAACAGGAGGTTTATACTTTTTGTTAGAAGTGTTTTTCCTTGGAGCAGTTCAATTAATGTTATATGCTGGAGGTATTGTTGTTCTTATAGTATTCTCAATACTTCTTACACATAATATCGATCATAAATTCCACCCTATCGAGACTAAGAAAAATATTTTCACAGGGATTGCGTCGTTTTTAGGTGCAGTAGTTTGCTTATTCGCAATTAGTCAAAATACATTCACAGCAACACAATCACCAGCTATTTCTACAAACATAAGACAGTTTGGATTACAAATGTTAAGTTATGGTAATTACGGATATGTACTTCCATTCGAAGTTATCTCAATTTTGTTGTTAGCAGCAATGGTAGCAGCTATAATGATTGCAAAAAAATAATACTCAGAAATTATGATTGAAGGAATTCCAATGCAGCATTTTTTAATCGTAAGCACCTTGATGTTCTTCATCGGTGTATATGGATTTTTAGTTCGCAGAAATCTTATTACGATTCTTATGTCTATCGAGTTGATATTAAACGCGGTGTGCATAAACTTTGTAGTGTTCAATAAATATTTATATCCTAATCAATTACAAGGATATATGTTTATGTTATTTGTAGTAGCAATAGCGGCAGCAGAAGCAGCTGTGGCAATTGCAATTATTATTAACCTTTATCGTCGTTACAACTCAATTAATGTTGAGAATGTAAATGAAATGAAAAACTAAGAATTAAAATTTAAGAACTATGAATTATACATACACCTTAGCAATTCTATTAATTCCCTTTACCATGTTTGTGGTAACTGGATTGTTTGGTCATAAAATGAAACCTATTGTTGCTGGTTTACTTGGTACAATTGGTTTAGGTATTGCATTTATACTTTCGTATTATACTGCTTATCTTTATTTCTTTAAAGTTGGACCTATTGAAGAAACCTATAGTAAAGTAACAGCCTTTAACTTTGTGTGGCTTCAATTAACAGAACATCTTCATATTGATATAGGCGTTCTTTTAGATCCAATTTCAGTAATGATGCTTGTTGTAGTAACAACAGTATCATTCATGGTTCATATTTATAGTTTAGGTTATATGCATGGTGAAAAAGGATTTCAAAGATTCTTTGCTTCATTATCATTATTTACCTTCTCAATGTTAGGACTTGTTATTGCAACCAACCTTTTCCAAATGTATATTTTCTGGGAATTAGTTGGAGTTTCTTCATATATGTTAATTGGTTTCTACTATCAAAAACCTTCGGCAGTAGCTGCTTCAAAAAAAGCATTTATCGTTACTCGTTTTGCTGACTTTGGATTTTTATCTGGTATATTATTATTGTCATATTATACAAAAACATTCGATTTTATTGAATTAACAAAAACAAATGGTCATCAGTTAGCAATGGCTATGCCAATGGGTGCTTCATTCTTAGGATTATCAATTGTAAGTTGGGCGTTAATATTAATCTTTATGGGTGGTGCTGGTAAATCTGCTATGTTCCCATTACATATTTGGTTACCTGATGCTATGGAAGGACCAACACCTGTATCTGCTTTGATTCACGCAGCAACTATGGTTGTTGCAGGTGTTTTCCTTGTAGCTAGAATGTTCCCCGTATTTGCTTTAGCGGCTCCCGATGCATTAACGGTAGTTATGTATGTAGGTGCATTCTCTTCATTATTCGCAGCAATAATAGCATGTACGCAATATGATATAAAACGAGTACTAGCCTACTCTACTATGTCACAAATTGGTTATATGATGTTAGCACTTGGAGTTTCAGGATATGGAGACGAAAAAGGGTTAGGTTTCATGGCTTCAATGTTCCATTTATTTACCCATGCAATGTTTAAAGCATTGTTATTCTTAGGTGCTGGTTCTATTATCCACGCTGTACATAGCAATAGTATGCAAGATATGGGAGGATTGAAAAAATATATGCCAATCACCTTTATTACATTTACAATTGCATGGTTAGCTATTTGTGGTGTACCTGGACTTTCTGGGTTCTTTAGTAAAGATGAAATTCTTGTAGCAGCATTTAATCACAATAAAATAATATTTGGAATCGCAGTATTAGTTGCTGGACTAACAGCTTTCTATATGTCACGTTTATATTTCAGTGTATTCTTTGGTAAACATCAACACTATCATCATGAACCACACGAATCACCGCTAGTGATGACGATTCCATTAATGATTTTAGCAACTTTAGCTGCATTGGCAGGTTATATTCCATTCCACCACTTAGTAACGTCAGACGGTGTTGGATTTATAACAGAATTTCATTGGAATATTGCTGTACCTGTAACATTACTAGCATTCTGTGGAATTGGTTTAGCTTACATTATGTACTATAAAGAAAGCCCTATTTCTGACAAAGTTGTAAATACACTTGGAGGATTTTACAAAGCAGCATACAGTAAATTCTACATTGACGAAGTATATATGTTTGTTACTAAGAAAATATTATTTGGAATGGTTTCTAGACCAATTGCTTGGTTTGACCGTCATGTAATTGATGCTACAATGAATGGCATAGCAACTGTTACGGTATTTGCTTCAACATCAATTAAAGGATTACAATCGGGACAATTACAAAAATATGGTTTTGTATTTATTTCGGGAGCAATATTACTTGCAGTAGTATTTATGTTATTGTGGGCTAGATAAACAAAGATTATAAAGATTTAATTAAATAGATTATGGATATTTTAAGTTTATTTGTTGTAGTACCGTTTTTAACAATCATTGGTATTTTATTTACCAAAGGATTGAAAGGAACCAGAGTTGTTTCAGCTGTTGGTATGGGTGTGCAGTTAATAATGGCATTTAACTTACTTTTCAAATATTTAGGTGCTAGAAAAGCAGGTGAATTAGGCGAAATGCTTTTTATTCAATCGCACATGTGGTACCAAAGTTTAAACATTCACTATACTGTAGGTGTTGATGGTATTGCAGTTGCAATGATAATGTTGACATCAATAGTTGTGTTTGCAGGAGTCTTTGCATCGTGGATGACAAAAGAATTACCTCGTGAGTTCTTTATTTCTCTAATCTTTTTATCATCAGGTGTATTTGGATTCTTTATTTCAATAGATCTTTTCACAATGTTCTTGTTCTATGAAATTGCGGTTATACCAATGTATTTATTAATTGGATTATGGGGAACAGGACCAAAAGAATATTCAGCAATGAAGCTTACCTTAATGTTGATGGGAGGTTCTGCCCTACTCGTTCTAGGTTTACTTGGAATTTATTTTAACTCTGCACCAAACGGCGGACCATTAACATTCAATATTTTAGAAATTGCTAAAGTTCATATTCCTGTTGCAACGCAAAAATTCTTCTTCCCATTCTTATTTGTAGGTTTTGGAGTATTAGGAGCTCTTTTCCCATTCCATACTTGGTCTCCCGACGGTCACGCTTCGGCACCAACAGCAGTATCAATGTTACATGCTGGAGTGTTAATGAAACTAGGAGGTTACGGTATATTACGTGTTGCAATGTATTTATTGCCTGACGCTGCAGTGCAAATGGGTTGGATATTCTTGATATTTACTACTACTAGTGTTGTGTATGGTGCATTTGGAGCTATTTGGCAAAAGGACTTAAAATATATTAATGCATATTCTTCAGTATCGCATTGCGGTATGGTAATCTTTGCATTATTAATGATAAACAAAACAGCTATGGACGGTGCAATTCTTCAAATGATTTCACACGGTTTAATGACAGCTCTCTTCTTCGCATTAATTGGTATGATTTACGGACGTACTCACACTCGTAACATTTACGAAATGGGTGGATTAATGAAAGTTATACCTTTCCTTTCTGTTATTTATGTTATTGCAGGGATGGCTTCTTTAGGACTTCCTGGATTAAGTGGTTTTGTAGCTGAGATGACGATATTTGTTGGTGCATTCCAAAACGCTGATACTTTCCACAGAGTTTGTACAATCTTAGCAACAACAGCGATAGTTGTTACTGCGGTTTATATTCTTCGAGTAGTTGGGCTACTTTTATTAGGACCTATTAAAGATCATCATTTCGAAGATTTGAAAGATGCAACTTGGTATGAAAAAGTTTCCTTATTAACCTTATTGATTGCAATATTCGCAGTAGGTTTAGCGCCTTTCTGGTTGTCAAATATGATTCAAGACAGCTTAACACCAATAGTTGCAAAGCTTAGTGTAATAGCTCAATAATAACAAATGATAAACGATAGTAATTTATAAATTGTGATACTATGAATTTCGAAAATTTTCTTTTAATGCGTCAAGAACTGGTACTTATTGGAATAGTACTTATTGTATTGATTGCTGAAATATTTACTGAAAAAGATCAAAAAGGGATTATAACTCCCCTTGCCATTACATTGTTTGCAATTCATACAGTAATAGGATTTCTTCCTCTTGCCGAAGGTTCAATATTTGGTGGTTCATACAATACTTGTGCATTAATAAACACAATGAAAAATGTATTGAATTTGGGTGTTTTGATTATCCTTATTCAATCGTCATTTTGGCTTAATCAAGAAACACAAAAAGGAAAAGTAAGCGAATTCTATATTGTACTCTTAAGTACATTAGTTGGAATGTTCTATATGATCTCATCAGGCGATTTCTTAATGTTCTACATTGGTTTAGAAACTGCTACAATTCCATTGGCAGCTTTAGCAGCTTTCGATCGTTACAAAAATAAATCGGCTGAAGCTGGTATCAAATTAATTTTATCGTCGGCACTTTCATCTGGAATACTTTTATATGGTATCTCAATGATCTACGGAACAACTGGTTCGGTATATTTTAAAGATGTTGCTCCAATGATTTCTCAAACAAATGCATTACAAATCTTAGCTTTCGTTTTCTACTTTGCTGGTATGGGTTTCAAAATGTCACTTGTTCCTTTCCACTTATGGACGGCAGACGTTTACGAAGGTGCTCCAGTTAATATTACTTCATATTTATCGGTTATTTCAAAGGGTGCAGCAGTATTTATCTTCACTATCATTTTGTTTACCGTATTTAGAGTAATAGCTCCAATGTGGCAAGATGTTATTTGGGTTATTGCAGTGTTAACAATGACAATTGGTAATTTATTTGCACTTCGTCAAAAAAACATGAAACGTTTCTTAGCATTCTCTTCAATTGCTCAAGCTGGTTTCATTATTCTTGGTGTACTTTCGGGAACAGCAATGGGTATGGCTACAGTTGTATATTACGTTTTAGTTTACATATTCTCAAACTTAGCTGCATTTGGTGTAGTTTCAGTTATTGCTGCTACAACAGGTAAAGAAAATATGGAAGAATACAATGGCTTGTATGCTACAAATCCTAAACTATGTTGGTCATTAACAATAGCATTATTCTCTCTTGCAGGTATTCCTCCTGTAGCAGGTTTCTTTGGTAAATTCTTTTTATTTACTGCAGCTGCAGAAAAAGGATTTTATTGGATTGTACTTATTGCATTATTAAATACGATTATCTCATTATACTATTACTTAATGCCAGTAAAAGCAATGTTCATCAATAAAAATGAAACTCCAATAGTAGCATTTAAATCAGATGCAATGTCAAAAATTGGAATCATCATTTGCTTAGTTGGGATGGTAGTTATTGGATTAGCAAGTCCAATATATGAGTCGATTTTAAAAGTTTGTTTCGGAATATAATTATTAAAGAAAATAGATATGGCTATCACAAACGGAAAACATATTGTTAGCGAGATAGACGGAGTTCGTTGCACCATTGTTGAAGATAAAGCAAACAAAGACCGAGTTGAGTTTTTGAAACAATTACTTACTTTCAACAAACTTGAAGTTAAGGTAATGGAAAATGTAAAGAAAGCTGAAGACGAACCAAGTTCATTTACTGTTGGTGTTACCGATGTTGTTTTCAATCCCGTTATTGCGATTTACGAAAAAACACTTTATAATAAATTTGGACGTGTAGTTACTCCAAACTATTGGAACGAACAAAAAGATGATGTTAATGTTCCTTATTGGACAAAAGGTCGTCAGGTAATTGATATTTATCGTGACGAATGTAAATGGTAAAAAGAATCTTTACAAGCCAAAAACATAAAGGAAACGCTATCGAGGAATTGATAGCGTTTTTTGTTTTTGTAATATTGAATAACTCTAAGAAAACAAAGAGTAACCATTTACTACTACAATACTGTTCGTTTCAAAATAATTTGTATCTTTAATATTAGTAAAAAGAGTAATATTGAGATTCACAACAGATAGAATCATATTCCACATCATCCAAGAACTATGAGATTTTTAAAGTTCAATACAATATATGGTTTGATTAAAACATTATTAATCCTAACCGGAATCGTTTTCTTGATCCTCTATTATGCTTTATCATTCTATAAAAAACAACAAGAAAACCAAATAAAAGATGCAACCCGCGATCAGTTGCAACATGAAGCAAATTCATTAATTAACATGAATTCTGCTCAAATGATGCAAACAGTTAATGACTATAGCCTTTGGGATGATTTGATAAAAGCAATAAATACGAAAGACTCTCGATGGTTGATAGAAAACATGTCAATTTCAAATTCATTTCATTACAATTATGTTAGTGTATATAACCTTAAATATGAAATGGTTTATAGTACATCAAATGCCGAATCGATATTAAAAAAGACTATTACTAAGAGTTTCTTAGACACATTATATGTAAAAAAAAACATTCATTTTTTCATTAAATCAAAAGAAGAACTTATTGAAGTTTGTGCTTCGACCATACATCCAACCTACGATCTTGGACATAATTTAACAAAACCATCGGGTTATATGTTTGTAACAAAATTATGGGATCAAAATATTTTAATTAAACTGGCAGAAATTAGTGGAACACGAATTGCACTACAACTAAAACCCAAAGCGATAAAAGAAGGTCACAAAACAATTCATGCTATAATACAATTATTGAGCTGGGACGGTAAACCTATTTCAGCAATTGTATTTACACGTTCAATTAATCAAAGTTTTGATGCTACTCAAAATATCATGTATTTACTACTATTTTTTGGAATGGCTGCTTTGATTGTGTCTAATTTGATTGTACGAAAATTCATTCACAAACCTCTAAACTTAGTTTCTATAATTTTAAAGACTGATGATCTTAATACCATTAACACTTTAAAAAAAGCACCTGCTGAATATGGAAGAATTGGTAATCTATTTGAAGAATATGTCAATCAAAAATTAGAATTAAAACGAGCTAAAGAAATAGCCAAAGAAGAAGAGGAAAAATTTAGAGCAATATTTGAATATTCAATAGATGCAGTAGGTATTTCGAAAAAAGGAATAAATATTATTGTAAATAAAGCATATGCAACACTTTTTGAAACTGACGACATTAACGAATTTAAAGGGAAATCTGTTTTAGAACAAATATCACCTATTGATCGAACAAGAATACAAGAATTTAGTCAAAATAGGATGAACGGAGAATTCGCTCCCCTATTCTATGAAACAATTGGAATTAGAAAATCGGGTGAAGAATTTCCTTTTGAAATAAAAATTGGTGTATATATCCTCAATAATGAAGAATATACAATGGCAATAATAAATGATATCAGTGAAAAGAAAATTGCAGAACAAAAAATACTCCAATTCAATTCCGATTTGATAATAGCAAAAGAAAAAGCAGAAGAAAATGATCGCTTAAAAACAGCATTTTTACAAAATTTAAGTCATGAGATTCGTACACCAATGAATGCAATAATTGGTTTCTCAAAAATACTTGTGGAAAATAATGACAACAAAACACTTGTAGAGAAATATTCGGGAATTATTACTCAAAAATGTAAAGACTTACTAGCTATAATAAATGACATACTTGATATTTCGAAAATTGAGTCTGGGCAAGTAATAATTAATCACGATCATTGTAATATCAATCATTTATTTGAGGAACTTAGAATCCTTTCTATAGAACAATTAGATATTCAACACAAAAAACATATTGCAATAGATTTTGATGCACAAGGAAATAATTCATGCTTTACCGTAAATACCGATATTGTAAAACTAAAACAAATATTTACGAACCTAATAAACAATGCCATCAAATTTACCGATGAAGGCTCGATACATTGCGGTTGTAAACTAGATGAAAATGACAATTCAATATTTTATGTTACAGATACCGGAATTGGAATTGATGAAATACATAAACATAAAATTTTCGAACGTTTCATACAATTAGATTTGGGAAACTCGAAACTAGTAAGCGGAACGGGATTAGGATTATCGATAGTAAAAGGTTTAGTGGATCTATTAGGAGGCGAAATATGGGTTGAGTCGGAAATAGATAAAGGATCAACATTTTACTTCTCTATTTTAGATCAAACGACGAACAAAATATTAGAAAAACAATTTAAAGACAAACAAATTTTAATTGTTGAGGATGATTATTTTAATGCTGAATATACCAAAACAATATTAGCCCACACAAAATGTAAAATAACTCACACAACGAGTGGAATTGAAGCTATAGAATTAGTCCGCCGTCAAGATTTTGACCTTGTTTTACTCGATATACGATTACCAGATATTGATGGACATTTAGTTACTATGAAAATCAAAGAAATTAAACCACAAATAAACATTATAGCTCAAACAGCATCAGCTTCGGAAAAAGAAAAACAAAAAGCATTCGAAACTGGTTGTGCCGATTATCTCTGTAAACCTATACAACAACAGGAATTATTGGGGATGATAAGTAAGTATTTGTAATTTATTACTTAGATTAAATGACCTACAGATTTTAAACTTAATCAATTCCTAATATTGATTAAAGAGTATTTTCAAAAGAGAAAACTCTCCACAAGAATTAGTAGAAATCAGTTTTTGTTCAGAATTGATTAACTCTTTATTCAACCTAAATTTATAGTACCTTTGTAGCAATCTAAAAAAGCATAAACTGCAAATCGTTTTATAAAAATGGAAAATCAAAATCCACAACACGTTCGCCGACCACGATATAAGGGAACCCACCCAAAAACATATAAGGAAAAATACAAAGAACTACAACCTGAAGTATATGCTAACGATGTTGCAAAAATTATGGAACAAGGAAAAACTCCTGCTGGTATGCATCGTTCGATTTGTGTAGATGAGATTATGGATTTTTTAGACATTAAACCTGGTCAAAAAGGTTTAGATGCTACTCTTGGATACGGTGGACATAGCCTCGAAATACTAAAACGATTACAACCCAATGGACATTTATATGCAACCGATGTTGATCCCTATGAATTGCCAAAAACACAAGAACGATTGGCATCATTGGGTTATTGTGAAGAACATTTGACAATTAAAAAAATGAACTTTGCTGGTATTGATATGATTGTGCAAGAATCGGGGCAATTAGATTTTGTGCTGGCCGATTTGGGAGTTTCATCAATGCAGATTGATAATCCCGATAGAGGTTTTTCGTTTAAGGTAGATGGACCTTTGGACTTAAGACTAAACCCTATGAAAGGTAAATCGGCATCAGCTCTTTTGAAATCGATTTCACAAGAACGATTAGAGCATATTTTAGAAGTCAATTCCGATGAACCACAGGCTACGTTAATTGCCAAATATATAAAAGTAAAGCTATCGGAAGGTATGGTGATTACCTCAACTAAGCAATTGCAAGAAATAATAATTGAAGCACTTGAAACTTTGCCTCGACATATTCCCAAAGATGATTATAAAAAGACCTGCCAACGTTGTTTTCAAGCTTTACGAATTGAAGTGAATAACGAATTTGGCGTTTTAGAAGAGTTTCTCGATAAACTACCGTATGCACTTACTAGTGGTGGACGAGTTGCTATTCTAACCTTTCATTCGGGCGAAGATCGTAGAGTTAAAAAATCGTTTCAAGAATTATTTCGTTTAGGTATTTACAGCGAAATTGCTCCCTCACCTATTCGTCCAAGTGCCGAAGAGTGTAATAGTAATCCAAGGGCCAAATCAGCAAAATTGCGTTGGGCTATTTTGAAGTAAAGAATATATTTGGTCTTTGCTTATTGACATTTCTATTTCTTTGATTCGTTTTACCTAAATAAATGGGTTTAAAAAGGCAATTATTCCAAATTCGGAGTCGATTGTTTGACTTTTGTAGTCTAGAGTACCATTTTAATACTACAGTGTTACACATTTTTACTATAGAGTTACACTTTTTACGAATTTAGTTGAACAGATTGACTCCATAGTATATCTTTTTTACTATTTTGTTTGACTTTTATGGTATAGAGTTGCATTTATTGTGTGCAATGTTGCATTTATATGGACGATTGTTTGACTTTACGACAATAGTACTATAGTTAATATGAATAGTAGACGACAAAACGAGTATAGTAAACAAGTTTTATACTAAAGTAAACCACTCACATGGTAGACTAAACATGTTTTCCCAAAAAGAGAATACGGAAATAAGAATAGAAGATAAGGGAATACACAGTCTGAATATCTTTGGGACTATTTTAACATCCTATTCACCTATACTAAAGCATATTTATTACACTCCTTACTAAAAATCAAATTAATTGCTTTACACATTTTTTGTAAAATCATCTGTTTCTTTGTTAGAGACGTAAAATATTACGTCTCTACGGTGGTTTGCCAAATATTGCAAGCCATGATAGAAGAATTTTTAGATGTACCCTACTTACGAATGTCAATCAATCAAGCTTCTTTGCCCAAAGGGCTAAAACTGTTAGTAATGAAAATCCCCCTAAATGAAATTAATTTAGGGGGATTGAACTTGTAATCAATTTTGATTTGGTATTTTAATAGATGGTAATTATTTTGAAGAAACTGTTGAACCTGTTTCAGATGATTTGTTCTTAGCCGTTTTCATTTTACCGTAATTAACAACTACTCGCGATTGTTTATAGCGTGCTATAACATCTTCATCGTCGAGGAAACCTTCAATCATATCGTCGAGAATAACAAATCGCTGACGAATTGATTGAATTAGATCGGGTAAGTTGAGTTGTGTCAATGTTGTTTTATCTGTTTTGATGTTTGAACGTTCATCGGTATGAACGTCAAAAGATTCGATGTGCTGACGTATTGCAGTGATTTCCTTTTCTGTAACTTTATAGACTTGCAATGCTTCGAGCATCGAATCAGCTTTATTTATAATTGCAGTACAACGACTAATTATTTCTTTTCGTTTACCTGCTGTAATTGAACTTTGCGAATGATTTGCAAGGAGCAGTAAAGCAGGGTCGTTGTTGCGACGTGCCGATACACAAAGCTTTTTGCATAGCTTAAGCGTGAGGCTCACTATAATTTCATACTCTTGATTTGATGCATTGGTATAAGCTTTTGCATCCATTCCCGAAAGTGCATCGTCAATTGCTTTAGCCGCTTTAAAATCGGTTTCGATAGCAGCTATTTCGGTTATGATTTCTTGTTCGTTAGACCAAGCTTCTTGGTCTTTTTTCATGCTAGCTAATACAGCCTGCACCATAGTTAGAAAGTTTGAATATGACTGATTCATGTTTAAATAAATTTAAAAATATAGATTTTTTCGTTGTTGGTTAACCGCCTCAAAAATAAAAATATTTTTTTGAATGTTGTTATAACAGATGAGTATTTTTTTTGTTTTTTTATGTTTTTTACCCAAAATAAGATAACGGAATTCATATAGAGTATTGGATTGTGAATTATCTTTACGCATGAAAATAATTATAAATAACTAATTACACATCCCAACTTTTAATAACCATATTACTATATGAAACAGATACAATTAATGGTTTTGATTATACCATTTTTCTTTAATTGCTGTAAAAAGAATGCTGAAAATACAGATTTTGCTTATAAAATGGGTACTAAGAGACCCAATGTTGTTATGCAACAATATCAACATAATCAGAATGAACTCATTATTACGAAGGATAATAATTTAATTGTTTATTATGACTCATATGATACTATTGCCCATAAGTATGTGACGTGCTTGAGGAAACTTGATTTTAATGGAAATTTATTATGGGAAAAGACTTATAAGTTTAATTCCTATAGTCATGCCGTAGGTGTTATGCAAACAAACGATGAGGGATATTTATTAATTGGTGAATACAATTATAAAGATGATTGGGTTTTTACTTATACCTCACTAATAAGAACAAATTCAAATGGAGATAGCTTATGGAGCAAAAATTATTTGGATGGTTATATTGATTCTGGAATTAAATCTATTCAAAAAGACAATGGAAGCTTTTTATTGTTCACTTATACTGATCTTTATAAGAATTTATTATTAAATATTAATTCTGTAGGAGATACATTATCAACAAAATATATTGAAAGAGAAAATTGTTATCCTAGCTGTAGTGGATATTATGATTTCCAAATTGATAATAACGAAAATTACTATTTTGTTGGAGAATATCTTGCTAAGTATGATAACAATTTTAAATTAATTTGGTCTAAAAAAAATAATTTTAGAGGGGAATCAATTATTCTTGATAATGATAATAATAGTTTAGTATTTGGATATACATATGAATCTAATCATTCTGATTATTGTCTCTATAAATATGATAATTCAGGAAACATACTTTGGAATAAAACCTATGATTATGGGAAAACCGAATTTGCTGAACATATTGAAAAAACTGATGATGGAGGTTTTGTGCTTCTTGGCACATCCGAAGACAATTCGGGAGTAAATACAATAAAACTGATTAAAGTCGATAATGAAGGAAATACTTTATGGGTTAAAAATTGCAATTTACATTCATCAGATTCAAATATAGGAATTTCTGTTAAACAGGTTGCAAAAAATCAGTATATCATATTTGGACTTTGTGATTACAAACCATTTTTAACTAAGATAACTATATAAATAATTAAACATTAAATCGTAAATAATGAAAAGAAAAAATGTACTTAAGACACCCCTATTATTATTAGGAGGCTTATGTTTGCTAATTAGCAGTTGCAAAAAAGAGAACAACAATACAACAGCATCAATTAACTTCAATTCCACCATTAAGTATGGCGAAATAACAGATGCTGATAGCAATACATATAAAACAGTGCAAATTGGTTCTCAAACATGGATGGCACAAAACTTAAGAACTACAAAGTATAACAATGGGACTAAAATTCGATTGATTACTGTTGATGCTATTTGGATAGATTCGGGAAGACCTGCTATGTGTTGGTACTCAAACAATCCCAGCAAATATAAAGAAACGTATGGTGCTCTTTATAATGGATATGCTGTTGACACTAATATTCTTTGTCCCAAAGGTTGGCACATTCCTAGCGACAACGAATGGCAAATTTTGATAACGTATGTAGGTGGCGATATCGGCAAATTGCGTGAATCGGGAACATCGCATTGGGAAGCACCAAACTCTGGAGCATCGAATGCTAGTGGATTTACGGCACTTCCTACAGGATTGCGTGAACCATTCTACGGTTCATCATCGTCAATGGGACAAATGACCGAATGGCTAACTTCAACAAGTTTAGATAATGTAAATTCAGCTTCTCGATTTATTGATGAAGATAATGCTGGCACAACAAAAAATGAGGAACCAAGACTAATGGGCTTGCCTGTTCGATGCCTAAAAAACGAATAAATAATACAGATGAAACGTCTTTTATATTTATCAATATTATTGATTCTCGCATCATGTAACAAATACGAATTGAATAGATTTCAACGTGATGTATTTAATACATATAGTGTTGGAGATACATTAGTATTTCAATCGACTAAAACAAGTAAGTTAAGATATTTTGTGATAACCTATAAATATAATATAATAGATAAAGATATTATTGATGGAAATTATCGTGAAGCAGAAATTCAATATAGAGATTTAAGTGAACCTATAAATACAGATAAATCGAATACTTATAGACCAACAATTGTTAGTATGGGAAACAGCCAATATGGATATTATATTTTTGTAAAGTTTAATGACTTTTTTGAATCTTATAATGATAATTTTGGTTTAATTAATATAACGGATACTATAAGAGTTCTAAACAAAAAAATAATAAATTATTATATATTGAATAATACCGATAACAGAGACTCTACGATAAAAATTATTTGGCAAAAGAAATATGGAATTGTACAGTTTGATTTAAGAAAAGGAGAATCGTTTGTAAGAGTTAATATTCCCTAAAACAATTGCAATTTTTACTATTTTAAGAAAAAAAAGAAGTCAACATTAATGAAACCAAAGAAATCTTGCATTAATTTCCCAATATAATTTTAATAACAGATAAATATACTTTATGAGGAAACTACTTTTATTAACTTTTTGTTTGTTCAACATATTTTACTTATCAGCACAAGAATATTATTTTCCTTCTGGTTATACAAGTTTGGTAAAAAATGG
>Ga0302296_1001619_pt1 | contig 15939 bp, 15 predicted proteins | sample III_Fen_N3_1_FD_194546 | JGI IMG/M metagenome (GOLD analysis project Ga0302296, IMG submission 194546) | Peat permafrost microbial communities from Stordalen Mire near Abisko, Sweden - III_Fen_N3_1 | ecosystem: Environmental > Terrestrial > Soil > Wetlands > Permafrost | place: Sweden: Abisko...
TTCTGTAAGTAAGTACCCGCGTTTTTCCGGCACCTGCACCAGCTATAACAAGAGATGGGCCCTCAGTGTTGATAACTGCTTGTTTCTGAGACTCATTCAGATCGTTAAGATAGTTGTTTGTCATAGTTTTGTAAATATTACAACGTGCCAGGGCGGGCAAATTTAACAATAACAAGCGACCCTTGGAGGATCATAGATATAAATATTGGCATATCCGGGTTGTTTTTATTATTATTGTATAAGGATGAGTTATTAATTCATCAGGTTATTTATCCGGAGTTTAAATAATATCCGATTGATCTGAAAAGATCCTGTAATGGAAAAAAATATTTTTTTTGGGTTATTCTTAATTGCTATGGGAGCTTTTTCTTCGGGAAGCTTTGCAATCCCGTTTGGAAAAATAAAAGGATGGGAATGGGAATCATACTGGCTAATATATAGTATTGGTGCTTATATGATTTTCCCGTTTATTGCCTGCCTGATCTTTGTCCCTGAATTTGTAAATATTTATAAAGCAATGCCATCGGGGATTTTACTCAGAGTCTTTGTCCTTGGTATTATATACGGTATCGGGAACTTGTCTTTTGGTTTGTCGTTGAGGTACCTGGGTATTTCATTAGGATATGCTTTGTCACTGGGATTAATGCTGGCAATAGGAACGCTTATTCCGCCGCTGATCGATGGACGGCTGAGAATAATGATTGCCAGATCCGGTGGCAGTTTGCTGATTACAGGTGTTTTGGTGGCCTGTTGTGGAATAGCCCTGTCAGGTTGGGCCGGCTTTCTTAAGGATAAAGTGATTTCAGGCTCTGAAAAACAAAGAAACATATCAGAGTTTAATTTCATGAAAGGATTATTTGCAGCGATTCTCGTTGGAATAGCCGGATCGGCAATGTCTTTGGGTTTTGAACAGGGACTCCCTATCAATGAATATGCCGGGAAGGCAGGCGTCAATCCGTTGTTTACAACTTTGCCGGTAATGCTATTACTGCTTTCAGGAACACTTGTAACAACAATCATATGGTGTATCCATCTGGGATTAAGAAATAATTCGTTGCGAAATTTTATTAAAGTCGGGACTTCAACAGCCCTTTCATTAAATTACCTTTTTGCTCTCTTAGCCGGATTCCTGTGGTTCATCCAGTTTATCCTTTATGGTATGGGGAAAAGCAAAATGGGACCATTCACTTTTACCTCATGGGGTATATTGATGGCTCTTACAATAGTTTTTGCCACTCTCTGGGGATTGTACAGAAAAGAATGGAAGGAGGCTTCTTCAAAAGTTTATATAATAATGATTATTTCTTTATTGATAATAATTATATCTTCATATATAATAGGTATCAGCGGATCAATATAAACGAGATTATCAGAATTTATGACATCACGTGAAAGAGTTCTTGAAGCTATCAGACATGGCCAGCCCGATAGGGTCCCGGTGTATATGTAATAAAGTCAATTTTTTAACCCGATAAATACTGACATATGAAAAAATTGTTTCTTTTAATGATTTGCCTGTCAGGCTGCACTTTAATTTTTGGGCAAACATTCTCCTCGAAAGAGGAACGTCTTGAATGGTGGAAGGATGCCCGGTTTGGCATGTTTATACATTGGGGGCCAGTGAGTCTCAAAGGAACCGAAATAAGTTGGTCCCGTGGAGGGACAGGCATTCCCATAGCAGAATATGATTCTCTGTATAAACAATTCAATCCTGTTAAATTTGATGCTGATGCATGGGTAAAGCTTGCGAAAGCAGCAGGCATGAAATATATTGTTTTTACTTCAAAACATCATGATGGATTTTGTATGTGGAATACAAAATATACAGGTCATAATATTATGAATTCTCCCTTTCACCGTGATGTTATGAAAGAACTGGCAGCAGCTTGTAAGAAAGAGGGTATGGCACTTGGGTTTTACCATTCAACATGCGATTGGTATAATCCTGATTTTCCTTTGACAAGTCCAGGAGGAAATGTCAGACGTGAAACATCGAATCTTGAAAAGTATACCATGTATCTGAAAAACGAGTCTGCTGAAATTATCAGGAATTATGGTCCCTTGCTGGTTATGTGGTACGATGTACCGCAGGAGTTTGATTCCATACGCGGGCAGGGAGTCATTGACTATATACGAAAGATTCAGCTAGACATACTTGTAAATGACCGGACAGGGGCCAAAGGCGATTTTGATACTCCCGAACAACGAATCGGCGCTTTTCAGATTTCCCGTCCATGGGAGACTTGTATGACAATCGCTACTCAATGGGCATGGAAACCGGATGATAAAGTAAAATCATTGGAAGAATGTCTCCACACCCTCATAAGATCAGCTGGCGGAGATGGGAACCTGCTTTTCAATGTGGGTCCGGATCAGTATGGTAATATTGAACCACTTCAAGCCGACAGACTGCTTGAAATGGGAAAATGGCTGCAAAAATATGGATACACAATTTATGGCACCAGGGGAGGTCCTTTCAAACCGGCTGACTGGGGTGTGAGTACGAGAAAAGGGAATAAGATCTGGATTCATATTCTTAAATGGTCGGCCAGTTCAAACGAATTAGTCCTGCCTGATATCGGAATGGATATAATAAAATGTAACCTGGCCGGAGGCGGTAAAGTGAAATTTACCAGGAAAAATGGAAGTTACATTTTAGAGTTTGAACGGAGACAGTTTCAACCCATAAATACAATCATTGAAATTGAGGTTGCAGGCAAGGCGACGGACATCAAGCCAATGGATTTTGGTTCACAATCAGTTAATTAAACAAAAAAATACTAATAAAATGAAAAGATACGGACAGTTAATTGGCATCAGACCGGAGCACTTTGAAAGGTATAAAAAGCATCACGCAGCAGTATGGCCCGAAGTACTGGATATGATTAAAAAATGTAATATGCAGAACTACTCGATATTTCATAAAGATAATCTTCTGTATGCATATTTTGAATATACGGGAAATGATTTTGCAGCAGATATGGCTAAAATGGCTGCTGATCCAAAGACCCAGGAATGGTGGTCTGTAATGGAACCGATGCAGGATCCCATTGCTACTCGTAAGGCTGGGGAGTGGTGGGCAGATATGGAGGAGGTATTTCATTTGGATTAGTCCTGAATATTGGCCTAATTTTATTATAATTGCAAAAGTGAATACGAAAAAGATTCAGTAGGCGTTATAAATACAAAGATCTGATTGCCTGTGCGTTATTTTTGTTTGATAATTGTAGTCTTATTGCCGGCTATTTGCAAAGCCCAGCTTACTTCTCCGGGAGCAACTGCTGTGCGGTATACTTCATATCCTTCAGCCCCTGCAGTAAAAGATCCCATTTTTATATTTTGTAATACGTCCGGATCCCAGAAAGGTGCTATGAATGCAGCCAGTCCCCACGGAACCGGACCATTTAATTTTGCATGGTATAGCTGGAGCGATATCACAAAAAGTTTTAGCACTCATATTAAAACTGACTCAGGTGTTTCAACTTCGTCCTCCGATAATCTAAATGATGGGGGGTACAGAGTTATTGTCAGTGGCGGATTTGATACAACTATGACTGCCTGGATTTTTGCTGATAAGCCTTTCTCTTCTGCCGCACTGCAGAATTTCACTTGTGACTATGTGGCCCTGAAAGGCCAGGCAGCAGTTGATACATTTTATTATAGAAATATTTCTAACGGTATACCTGTAAAACTGCCGGATGGTGTTGGGTTCTTATGGTCATCAAATCCTGCCTCTTCAATTCCATATCCCGATTTTTTATTAAACCCGCAGACATTTGATCCACCTCTTGTTGATGTAACTTATAATCTTCATGTCAGCGATAGTTTTGGTTGTTTCAGTGAGTCTTCATTCTTTTATCAGTCAATTCATGTGAAAGCGGATTTCACTGCTGATCCAGTCAAAGGTCAGGCTCCGCTTGAAGTTACTTTTACAGATAAGTCGGTCCGAGCCACATCGCAATACACATGGGAATTTGGTGATAAAAAGACCGATGGAACACCAACACTTCCCTGGATAGTAAACCAGGATTCTGTGTGGATTTTCAGCAGCCCTTTTATTCATACATATTATAAACCCGGAGAATACTCAGTAAAACTGACCGTTGTGAGCAAACTGGGTTGCATAGATTCACTCAGACTTGATCCGAAAATATCGGTTGATTTCTCGGAACTTAATATCCCAAATGTTTTTACTCCTAATGGAGATGGTATTAATGATAACTTTATCGTTGAATCAAAATCCCTGATGGATTTAAATATCGAAGTATTCAGCGCCAGTGGTTTGAAAGTCTACTCATTTAATGGTCAGGGAGGGGATCTGAGAAACTGGAAAGGGTGGGATGGAACCGTGAATTCGTCATCTGTGAAAGCAGCTCCCGGAGTATATTTCTATGTCATCAAGGCTTACGGCTGGGACGATATCAGGTATAATGGCAAGAAGTACAGAGGAACCGTTTATCTTTACAGGTAATCCTAACGGCGATACGGCTCAACGGCGCAATAGCTTAACTGCAAGAATAAAATGACATGGTTTTCAAAAACATCGACTGTCAGCTAAAATAATATATTGTTTTGCCTTTATGCCTTTGCGCCGTTGTGCCATTGCGCCGTTATGCCATTGAGCCTTTTTATTGCCAAACCCCGATGATAGCTCCCATAATTGTCAGACTTACAACACTGTAAGTTGAATTAATAAGAAAATGGGCAAGGGTTCTCGATTCAAAAAGATAACTTATTCCCATAAATGTAAATACCCAGCCAAGTCCTGCCATAAAACCGGCTAAAGCACCGAAGCTCAGGCCTGCCTTAGCCCCGATAAACAAAGCCAGGAATAAAGATGCCATCAGAGAAAGAATGAATGCGAGACCGAAGATCTTTATCATATTTGTGTTTTTTGTATCCTCCTCGGTTATACCGGTCTCCTTCATCCATCTTTTTACAAACATAAGAGGTGAATACAAGAGACCCCCTAAAATAAATGTACTGACAGCAGCAACAACTATAGCAAGCCAGTTTAGGTTCTGAAAGGCATTTTGCATATTCATAATGTAGTTTTTCATTATAAAACAACATTATAGTATGAATTGTTTTTATAAATTCATTTCCGCTAACTGGGTGGCAGGGTATTTTTAAGGAAACGGATGAAATTGTTGCTCAGAATCTGAATTTACGGTTCCATTCGATGGAATTCATTGCCAGATCGAGGTGCGAGTCAAAAATCAAAGGTTTGTTTAACATTCGGCAAGGTTGGGTCAGACAGTAATTTTTCTTTTTCTTGCTTCAACAGACCATTGTCCTGTAAGTTTATGATCATTAATCACATAAACTGAATCATGCCGGTCAACGGTCGGACAAATATGCCAGGGGATCCCATACAGAAGATCACCTGTCTTATATTTTGCCGCCTCTCCGGTCCGAATTACCATATGTTCTTCATTATGGTTTATAATGGCATATTTTTGAATATTCAGGAAATTTATTCGAGGCTGTGGCATCTCGGAGGCAACAGATTTATGACCGAGGTCGAGACATAATAAATCTTTTGCAGGTTTACTTATAACTCTAGTAACTAATACTGCAGCATGAAGAAAATCCATATCACTAAAAGAGCTGCTATATCCCCAATCCCAGAGCAAGAGTGTTCCCGGACTTAATTCTATGTCTTCCCGGCTGGCATGAACGGGGAAGGTTGGTGTCCCTCCGGCAATAATCTTAACAGGTGAGATTCCATCACTTTTAAGATCTTCAACAAGGCTTGTCATAGAAATAAATCCTTCATTACATAAGAGCTTCCTTTTGGTAAAATCAGGTTCATGAATATGGCCATCATACACATGGAGTCCTTCCGCAATCAGCATAGGGGAATCCATGATTCTTTTGAATAGACGCGCAGCTTTCTCTCCCGGTATTACACCGGTCCTGTTCATACCGCTGTTAATGTCGAGCCAGACATTGGTTTCAAGCCCTGTTTTCCTTGCCATATCCGAAAGCTGTATAATAATATCTTCATTATCAGCTATACATGATATTTTTACTTTTTTAAATTCTTGTTTTAACTTAAAGAATCTATCAATGTTTGGTCCCACCGGCTGGACGGCGAGTAAAATATCGGGAGCTCCGCACCCTGCTACCATCTCTGTCTCAGCAATTGTAGCACACTTAAATTTCAAAATTCCGTATTTCATCTGCAATTTGATGATCTCGGACATTTTATGTGTTTTGACATGTGGTCTTAGTCGATCTGGCCCCCCTGCAATATCAATCATCTTTTTGATATTGGCCTCAATACGGTTGGGGTAAATAAGCAAGGAAGGAGTGTGAACTTCATTTGTATTATCAAGCAGATACCAGCTTTTTTTTGAGTCAGAAGTATTTTCCATTTTTAGGAAGTTGATTACTAGTTATTATGGAAATCCGATTTTCTCATAATACCCCTATTTCAGCCTTCCCCCAGGGTGGAAGGAGCGCTCACCTTTCCCCCTTGGGGGAAATAAGAAAGGGGGTAAATGAAACTCACAGAGGGTTCAATTTTCTTAATATAGTTCAAACATAGCTTCTATTTCAACTGCAATGTTCATAGGAAGAGTCATTCCAACAGCACTCCTTACAGCAACACCGTTCTCAGGGCCGAATACCTCGGACATTAATTCACTGAACCCGTTAATCACAGCCGGGTGGCTTTCGAATTCAGGTGTACTGTTTACCATTCCCAGAACTTTTACTATTCGCTTAATTTTTTTCAACTCTCCAAAATGCGTCTTTATAGTAGAAAGCATGGTAAGTCCAACCTGCCGTGCAGCCTGTTTCCCCTGTTCCATATCCAGATCTGCACCAAGCCTGCCTTTCATCAGGGTTCCATCTGCCTGCACCGGGCCCTGCCCTGATACATAAAGAAATTTATCAACAACCAGAACCGGTTTATATACTCCAACCGGTTTTGGCGCTGGAGGAAGCATCAACCCTAACTCAATGATTCGCAAATCAGTATCTTGTTTCATAGTTAAAAATTAGGATAAGTGAAATATACAAACTATTTGGCTGAATGCAAAGCAATTCTGTTTCCTTCAGAATCGGTTAAAAGAGCCATGTAGCCAACTTCGGCAGAAATCTGAGTCTTTGGGAGCAATATTTTACCTCCCGATTTTTCCACCTTTCCAAGTTCAATTGATAAATCACCTGACTGGGCGGTGAAATATATCAGCACACCGTCCATCGATGGTTTATAGGCCCTTTCATTGTAAACCAAAGAACCAGATGTTCCGTGTCCATCCTCCATAGCTGGGAACCATGCCATATCAATTGGTCCCAGGATATGTCTAGATAATTTGAAATCAAATACTTCTTCATAGAATTTTATCGCCCTGTCCATGTTTGTGACAGGAATTTCGAACCAGCCTACTACATTATTATTCATAACACATTAATTTATTTGTTTATCTACATTTACTGCCGCCTCCCACTTCGCAGGATCCCCCTAATGGGGGAATAATTCAGGGATTCAAGTTAAATTTCACTTAACAGCAGAGCACTAACCCCCCTTTAGGCGAGCTGGCGGGTGACCATCCTAAACAAACAAATCCGCCTTAAAAATAGTTTTGGCTTGTCCTGAGATTTCTACTCGGTCGCCCTTTAAAGATACCTTCAGAACTCCCTCTCTTTTTGAGACCTGGTGAGATTTGAAATCTTTTTTTCCGGTTTTTTCTGACCATAATGGAGCCAGAGCACAGTGTGCTGAGCCGGTTACCGGATCTTCATCAATTCCAACAGCCGGAGCAAAACAACGTACGCAGAAATCGTATTCAGGATCTTCAGATTCTGCTGTAACTATAAGATCGCCATATATGGAATCTTTCATAAGAGGAAAATGAGGCTTCATGTTTTTTACCTCTTTTTCACTTTTCATCACTGCAAGAGTCCATCCATAACCAGCTTTGTAGAGTTCCTGAGGATGTATACCTGTAATCATTTTAAATTCAGATATTATTTCCATTTTCTCCAGAGAGAAAGCCGGGAAATTCATTGTTATCCAATCTCCCTGCCTCCTGATATGAAGTTCTCCTGCTTTTGATGAAAGCATGATCTCCTGATCACTTCTTAACATTGCTGTTTCATAAATAATATGTGAAGCTGATAATGTGGCATGACCACAAAGCTTAATTTCTGCTTCAGGAGTGTAATATCTGATGATCAGGCAATCCTTACCCGGGAAGACGAATGCTGTTTCAGAAAGATTCATCTCCATCGCAACATTCTGCATCCATTCCGAATCTGGTTCCTGACCGAGTATACATACACCTGCTGGATTACCTTTAAATGCTTCTGTCGTAAAGGCGTCTACCTGGTAAATAATTTGAGGGCTTTTCATTATATTATTATTAATTTATTAAGCGGTGCAGAGGTACAATGGCACAACGGCGCAACGGATCAGGGGGATGAAGACTTTATGAATATCAGTATAAATTATTTTTCATTTATTAAAATATTTATCAGTCCATTACGTCTACAAATTTATATACTATTTAACTAAATGAAAACATATTTCAGTACTTATTGATTCCCCATACATTATGCCTTTGCACCTTTGTGCCCTTGCGCCATTGAGCCATTTTTCTCCATTCACCGGCAAAATTACCTGTTTAGCTGAATTTATCCGAAACTTAACAAATGGAATCCAATAAATAATTGATTATGAAAGAAATAATGATGATAGATAATCAGGCTCGCACTGAGAAAGTTAAGAAGATCGATGTCGTTAATGCTGAAGTGGGCATTAGAGCTTTTGTGTGGGATGTGATGAAGATGGTCTAGGTTTGCCCTCTCTGTGTCTCTGTGAAGCCTCTGTGTCTCTCTGTGTAACTTAAAGTTAAGAACTTACGCAGAGAAGCACAGAGTTGCACGGAGTAAATAGTATAGACAGGTCTCAGACCTGTCTCTGAGAATTAATTGGGGATGTTGTTTCATTAAGTGTCCGCTTTAATATAAACCTCAATTAAAAAAGGGCTAAGCCAGTTAAGCCACACCCTTTTTTTATACTCTCAAAATTTAAATTCGGATATCGGATATCCTGTAGAGTATTCTATTTTACATTATTAGCATCCAGAGTGACTGCAGTCTGAGCCAGAGCCTTTCCGCTTATTGTTGCTCCTGTCTGCATTACTATTGCAGTTTTGCTTAAGATAACACCATTGAAATCGGAAGTTGTTCCCAGTGTAGCTATACCGGCAACCTGCCAGAAAATATTTTTAGCCTGTGCTCCACCCGTAAGAATTACAGCCTGAGCACCAGCAATCGTAAGACCTCCTGAAATCTGGAAAATCCAGACAGCGCTTGAATTACCAGAGAGTGTAACATCAGTCGGGATAATAACAGAAGTGCTCCATTTATAAACTCCAGGAGCCAGTGTCATCCCTCCAATGTTACCAGCGCCAAGTTCAGTTGCTCCGGGTGCGCGTCCGGCTGCATCGGTGTATGCGGCTTCCATATTATGAATTGCAGTTGTAAGATTTGCAGGGGTAGGAGCAGCATATGTGGCTGCATATATTTTCCCTGTTACAAGTGGTGATCTGGAAAACTGACGTGTAGGATCAAGTACCAGGCCGAATCCGGTAATAGCTGTTGCAGCTATTGGGCTGACTCCTATATTTCCGGTTATTGATGTTACTCCTGTCGTACTAATGCCGGATTTTGATAGTATCACATAATTGCCAGACAATCCAAGAACAACTGGTGCAGGTATAGCCATTGGCTTTTTCGGATCGGTTTTAGATCCATTATCGGTATTATTTTTTCCAGTTTGAAGACTGTTTGTCCCATTCTGATTTGATCCGTTATTTTCCCTGTAATTTTTATCACAGCCGGCAAATACAAGTGTCATTACAATTACAAGAGAGGTTAGTAAGTTTAATTTTTTCATAATACTATTTTATTATTTTACCGCTACTGGCGGTCAGTTGTGAATAGATTTTCACACCGTAAAGTTGCATACTTGTAGGGATAGATATGTTGTGTAACTTGGTAAATAAGTTGCATAATTTAGGTATTGGGAGTTCTTGTGGGGATCGTTTCTCATGATTTATTTTTTGATATCCCAATATCTTCGATGGATCTTCGGCTGTTGTATTTTATATGTTTAAACTCAGATGGAGAGAGACCTGTAACTTTCCTGAAATGATTTGATAAATGAGACACACTGCAGTAATTAAGCTTATAGGAAATTTCTGTCAGGTTCAGTTCATGATATAGAAGCAATTCTTTTATCCTTTCAATTTTATGAATTATGATAAATTGCTGGATTGTGATGCCCTTCACTTCAGAAAATATTTTTGACATATAATTATAATCATGGTTTAGTTTTTCAGTTAAGTAATCAGAGAAGTTCATTTTAATCATTTCATCAGTATTATGGACCATCTGAATAACTACATTAATTATCCGTTCAATCAGAATGGATCTCGTATTGTCCATTAATTCAAAACCGCCATCAGATAAAGCTATTCTGAAATTCTCAAGCTGCTCTCCTGAAATTTCTTCCATTATATCAATCTCACCCAGGTCAACAACGATAAAATGAAGTCCCAGTTTCGTTAGTACTTCTTTCACCGCCATTTTACAGCGGTTGCTGACCATATATTTTATGTATAATTTCAAGTGAATTCACCTTTTAGTTACACAATCTGCAAAGGTGGGCAACTTCAATTCATGGAATGTTACACAACTATGGCTAATAGTTGTATAAATAATTCCTTTCTGGATTTTACAGCCATGGAGGATGTATACCAAACTTTTTTCTGGCAGATTAAAGGAAACTGAGATGTAAACAAGTATTTTTCCTGTCCTGAATACGTAGAGACAGGTCATTAAACAAGTATAGACAGGTCTCAGACCTGTCTATACAATTATTTGATGGAATTTTACATTCTCTATTCTTGCTCTTCTTCTTCAGAGTATGCCTTTATAACCTGATCCTGAACATCACCCGGAACCTGGGCATATTCGGCAAACTTCATCGAATACATTGCACGGCCGCCTGTTATTGAACTGAGCGCTGTTGAGTATTTGTTCATTTCAGCAAGAGGCACTTTTGCCTTTATAACCTCAAAACGTTTTTCACTCGACATGCCAAGAACCATCCCGCGTCTTCCCTGAAGGTCGCTGATTACATCACCCATACGGTCGGAAGGAACAAAAATTTCGACATCATATACCGGCTCCAGGATTTTGGGTCCGGCAATTTTAAATGCCTGGCTGAAAGCGTTTCTTCCGGCAAGACGGAAAGAAATTTCATTTGAGTCAACCGGGTGCATCTTACCGTCATACACATAAACCCTTATATCGCGGGCATATGATCCGGTAAGCGGTCCGATTTCCATCTTCTCCATGATACCTTTAAGGATTGCAGGCATAAACCTTGCGTCAATTGCACCCCCAACAATACTGTTAACATATACAAGCTTTCCGCCCCAGGGAAGTGTTATCTCCTCTTTATCACGAACAGATATCTTAATTTCCTTGCCATTTATTTTTTGCATTGTTGCCTCTTTCGAGCCTTCTTCGTAAGGTTCAATTATCATATGAACCTCACCAAACTGACCTGCACCTCCGGATTGTTTTCTGTGACGGTAATCGGCCACAGCTGTTTTTGTTATTGTTTCACGATATGGTATTTTCGGAGGGTTATAGTTGGTAGGAATCTTATAGATGTTATCAAGATGCCACCTCATAATATTGAGATGATATTCACCCTGTCCGTGAACAATTATCTGCTTTAATTCTTTTGAATATTCAATGACGATGGTCGGATCCTCGAGATGTATCTTGTTTAATGCTTCACCCAGTTTCTCATCATCGCTTTCGCTAACAGCCTTAATTGCTGTTCTGTACTTTGGTTCGGGAAATTTAACACCTTCATATTTCCAGTCGTTACCGGGAGCATTTAAAGTGTGGCCCGTTTTTGTGTTTTTCAGCTTGACAAACGCACCGATATCCCCAACATGAAGCTCGGGTACTCTTGTGCGGTTTTTGCCGGCGCTTACATAAAGCTGGGCCAGACGTTCTTTTGAACCGTTATTGGTGTTTACTACATCAAGGTTTTCAGACACTTTTCCGGAATACACCCTGAAGTAGTTAATTTCACCGATGTGTTCCTCAATTGATGATTTAAAGACATAAACGGAAGCAGGCCCTGCAGGATTTGGCTTAATTTCATTTCCCTTGTTGTTAACCGGAGCAGGCATGTCAGCAATAGAAGGGGCTTCGGTGATTATAAATTCCATGAGCATGTCAACACCGATATTATGTTTTGCCGAGAGGCATAGCACGGGGAATAAACCTCTTGTTCTTATACCTTTGGCAATTCCTTTTTTGATTTCTTCTTCTGTAAGAGTATCGTTAGTAAAAAACAATTCCATAAGGGATTCATCACTCTCCGCAGCTTTTTCAACCAGTGCACTATGCAATTCAGCGGCTTTTGCTGTCTGATCGGCAGGGATATCAACTATTTCAGCCTTTCCTCCGTCTTTTGAATAGCGGAGCATTTTCATTTTAAGTACATCGATGATAGAATTGAATCCAACACCTTCATTAACCGGATACTGAATTAGAATTATATTACTGCTTAATCTCTCCTTCAACATTTCCAGAGATTTTTCAAAGTTTGCTTTCTCATGATCAAGACCATTAACTACAATAATTAAAGGCTTGTTTTCCTTTTCAGCATGCCTGAAATGGATTTCAGTACCTACTTCAACACCATTTTGCACATTTATCGTCATTACAGCTGCATCAGACGCAAAAAGCGAGGAGATAACTCCACCACTGAAATCATCAAGGCCGGGAGTATCAATGATATTGATTTTATGATTTTGAAACTCAGTATACATAACTGTCGAGAAGATCGAGTTTCCGTTTTCGTGTTCAATCGGACGATAGTCAGAGACTGTATTATTACCTTCAATTGTACCTCTTCTTTCGATAATGCCGCCATTAAAAAGCATTGCCTCTGCAAGGGTAGTTTTACCTGAACCCGAGTTACCCAAAAGGGCAATGTTCTTAATCTGGTCCGCCTGGAATGTTTTCATGTTTCGCTGGATATTATATGTAATTCTTATTTATTATACGGTGATTAGGAGGGGACAAAAATAATAATTTTTTAAAAACAGTTTAAGAAAGAGGTGAGAATTACAAATTTTTTATTTTCTTTGCACAAGTTTTTTGAAACGCAGGAGTACCGTTTTTTCTTTCATCGTAAGTTTATAAAACGTTTTTCATAGGGAAAGATCGGGAAGGAACCTGTTAATAACTTACATTTTTAGTAAGATATATAGTTTCTGAACATGTTTTAGGGTGCCTAAAGACCTGAATATTTATCATTGTCGGGCATCTAATATATATGTTTTATGTTGTTTGAAAAAATAATGCAATTTGAATTTGATTTTTAAAATAATAACAATACCTTTGCAAACCATTTTTTTAAGTAAAATTTAATGCTAAAATAATTGGAAATATGCCGACAATTCAGCAATTAGTCAGAAAAGGCAGGAAGAAACTGGTCGATAAAAGTAAAGCACCTGCTCTGGATTCATGTCCTCAGAGAAGGGGTGTTTGCGTTCGTGTATATACTACAACGCCAAAGAAACCTAATTCAGCTATGAGGAAGGTAGCCAGGGTAAGGCTGACCAACCAGAAAGAAGTCAACGCTTATATTCCCGGAGAGGGTCATAACCTGCAGGAACACTCGATCGTACTGATCAGAGGCGGCAGGGTTAAAGACTTACCTGGTGTTCGTTACCATCTGGTTCGTGGTGCACTCGACACATCAGGTGTTGATGGCCGTACTCAGAGAAGATCAAAATATGGTGCTAAAAGGCCTAAGAAGTAACAGTTAAAGGAATAAGATAATGAGAAAGTCAAGACCAAAGAAGAGGATTCTGTTGCCGGATCCAAAATACAAAGATCCGTATGTAACAAGGTTTGTGAATAATCTTATGTTCAGTGGTAAAAAAAATCTGGCTTTTAAGATTTTTTATGACTCACTTGAAATAGTCGGTGATAAATTTAAAACTGAAGGCAAGACTCCGCTTGAAATATTCAAGCAGGCTCTTGATAATGTAACCCCTCAGGTTGAAGTAAAAGCCCGCAGGGTTGGTGGTGCAACTTTCCAGGTTCCTATGGAGATCAGGACCGACCGCAAAGTAGCTATCAGTATGAAGAATATGATCTCATTTGCAAGAAAAAGAACAGGTCATTCAATGGCTGAAAGGCTTGCCGCAGAACTTATGGCAGCCTACAAGCTTGAAGGCGGAGCATATAAGAAAAAAGAAGATACCCACAGAATGGCTGAAGCTAATAAGGCTTTTGCTCATTTCCGGTTTTAATTGATAATAAGAGGCAGAAGGAATTAAGTTAGATGGATAAGAATCTGAAATATACCAGAAACATCGGAATCATGGCCCACATCGATGCCGGTAAGACCACTACGACAGAGCGCATTCTGTTTTATACCGGTCGTACGCATCGTATGGGTGAGGTACATGATGGCAATGCACAGATGGACTGGATGGTTCAGGAACAGGAGAGAGGGATTACAATTACATCTGCCGCTACTACTACATTCTGGAAATACAGGGGCGAAGATTATAAAATTAATATTATTGATACCCCGGGGCACGTCGATTTTACAGTTGAAGTTGAAAGATCTTTAAGAATTCTTGATGGCGCCGTTGCTGTTTTCTGTGCTGTTGGCGGTGTTGAGCCTCAGTCAGAAACTGTTTGGAGACAGGCAAATAAATATGTAGTTCCGCGAATTGCCTTTATCAATAAAATGGACAGGGCTGGAGCTGATTTCTTCAGTGTCGTTCAGCAGATCCAGGAAAAACTCGGAGCTAATCCGGTACCGGTTCAGATACCTATCGGTGCAGAGGAAAATTTTACCGGCGTTATTGACCTCGTTAACATGAAAGCTGTCATATATACAACAGATGCTGCAAATGTTACTACTTTTGAAACTGTGGAGGTTCCGGCCAACATGCTGGAGGAAGCAGAAGAGTGGAGAGGAAAGCTTATAGAGGAAGTTGCCAATGTTGATGATACTCTTCTTGCCCGTTATCTTGAGGATCATGAATCAATAACAGGTGAAGAAATTCTAGTTGCACTTAGGAAATCAACGATTGACGGACTTGCAATTCCTGTTATTTGCGGTTCTGCTTTCAAGAATAAAGGTGTTCAGAGTCTTCTCGATTCTGTAATTGCTTTTCTTCCATCACCCGTTGATAAGGGCTCGGTTATCGGTATTGATCCGAGAAATGATGAAGAAATTATACGTGAGCCGGATGATGAAGCTCCGTTAGCGGCTCTCGCTTTTAAAATTGCTACAGATCCTTTTGTAGGCCGTCTGGCATTCCTTCGTATTTATTCAGGTGTCCTCAAAGCAGGTGACACAGTACTGAATGTGCGTACCGGGAAAAGAGAAAGAATAAATCGTCTCTTCCAGATGCATGCCAACAAACAGAATCCGAAAGAATTTATTGCTGCCGGCGATATTTGTGCTGGTGTTGGCTTTAAAGATATCAAAACAGGTGATACATTATGTGCCATCAACAAACCGATCTTACTCGAGACAATGGATTTTCCAGAACCTGTAATCGGTATTGCAATCGAGCCTAAAACACAGGCCGATGTTGATAAATTGTCAATGGCGCTGAATAAACTCGCTGAAGAAGATCCTACATTCCAGGTAAGGACAGATCCCGACAGCGGACAAACTATAATTCATGGTATGGGTGAGCTTCACCTTGAAATTCTCGTCGACCGTTTGAGGAGAGAATTTAAAGTTGAATGTAACCAGGGAGCACCACAGGTTGCCTACAAAGAAGCTATTACAACCAGTGCTGAATTCCGTGAAGTATTCAAGAAACAGACGGGCGGCCGTGGAAAATTTGCCGA
>Ga0302296_1001620_pt1 | contig 15923 bp, 7 predicted proteins | sample III_Fen_N3_1_FD_194546 | JGI IMG/M metagenome (GOLD analysis project Ga0302296, IMG submission 194546) | Peat permafrost microbial communities from Stordalen Mire near Abisko, Sweden - III_Fen_N3_1 | ecosystem: Environmental > Terrestrial > Soil > Wetlands > Permafrost | place: Sweden: Abisko...
GGGCACTTCAATTTTCCCCGCTTTCTTTCCATCTGGATTAAAAACATATATATGACCATCGGCCACATAAACATTTCCTTTAATATCAACTGCTGAACCAAACTCTGCCTGTTCAATAAAATACCGAAGGTTTGAAAGTTTTCCATCAGAGGAAACTTCCATTTTAACCATTCTCTTGTCGTATTCGTCGGCGGCATAAAATGGTTTGTTGGGATAAGCTTCGAGTAGTGAGGAAGAACGTGCCAGATCGTAATGTTCAGGGATGATGGTTACTCCATCAGGAGCAACAAAGCATTCTTTAGGCGTATACACCGAAGCAGTGTTAAAATCGTGATGATCGCGCCACCTGTTTGAGGGATACAGCGCTTTGGCTACATTTTTTACTGATCCCATTGGAGCTTTTGGCAACAAGGCAATACTCTCTTCCGGATTGGAAGGATCGAATGAATATACCCATGTTGCAAATCCTGAGTTCCCCCATGCACTGTAAGAAGTTCCAGCAGCATCGGGTAATACCGGAACTGTTTCCTGGACGCCGTTAATTTTGTACCCAGGCTGCGGATTATATTTGAAAACAACCAGCAGATTATCTTTGGTATCGCAGCCAAGCGAAAGTGGTTCCCATGGAAAATCAGCAATCATTGATACTTTATTTGTTTCAACATTCCATTTGTATATCCGGCGCATACGTTGTTCGCAGAAATAGATATTCCCTTTGCTATCATGCGTAAGTCCTTCGGCAAATTCGAAACCAGTAGCAAGTCTCTCAACTTTTCCTATCTCGTTTACGAGAGGAGTCTGGCGCACTTCTTTACCTGTAATGTAGAGTCGGGTAAATTCCCATGGCCGGACTTCTATATTTGTATTTATATCATAAACGGGTATGTCTGTGGTAAATCTTACCTGTGCAAAATTGTGCACATTCAGAAACTCGATATCCTTGCAATTCCATGTTCTAATGGAATATGGATATGGTGTTACCAACCGGATGACGCGAAATAAATAGAGATTTGCGAATACCATATTACTGCAATCTTCCAATTCAATAGGTTGGCAGTTCTGACTTTCTCTTGATTCTTCTTCACATTGGAATGCATATACCTTCCAGTTCGATACGTTTTTGAAACGGGCTTCATTGCGAACATGATGTTCGAGTGACATGGCATAAATACGTCCCTCTGTCGACGTATTGCTCACATAGAGGCCGTTTGTACTATAAGTACTGGCAGTCCATATATCTTTAAATGTACCTCCGCCACCGTTCGTAATCCACAGGCTCCAGTATTGGTTGTCCCAGGCTTTATCAATACCCGGAACAGTAACCGGATCAGTGGGTGTACTGATCTTTGGTTCCTGATCGGCTTGCAGTGGACGACGCTGAACTTGAGGGCCGCGGCTCATTGAGCCATGTCCTCCAACAAACTTCACGTCATTCATGTACGATTCTTTTCCTGCCATCCATTTGCAACCTACCGACCGATAGTTATAAGCACCAGTATTGATCCCAATACCTGTCAGAATAGTTTTTCCACCCTGAGGAACTTCTATTAGTGGTACCGGCGAACCAAATCCGCTGAATGCAGGAGTACTTTCAGAAAGCATGATTTGCGTGGCTATCGGATTTAATCCAATCATGCAGGTGTTTTGTTTCAGTGTAATGGTTTGTGAAACAACATACCAGCCCTGAGGCACGTAAATGTTGGGATACTTTTCAATGGCATCCTGAAATACTTTGGTGTCATCTGTATTTCCATCACCTTTGGCACCAAGATCACGGATATTTATCCATGTATTTATAGATGGAAATTCAGGAATATCTTTTAATACTGGTGCAGGTAATGTGTTAAGTGGCTGAAGATCGGCAACTGTTTTAACCTCAGGGTCGGCAGCCATGTTTTGAAGATTGGCTCCGTGCGTGTAGTTTTTCACTTTATAAAGATTCCCGATGCCTAATGTTTGCGTATTGCTTCGCCGGTATTTAATCAGGACAGGAACTTTGCGACAATCGATATTACGAAGGCTTATCTGGTTGCAATAATTGTTTTCGTTGCTGATTATCAAAGCTGTTTCGCTAACATTATCAAAAAGACAATCTTCCATAAAGATCTTATCTTCATAGTTAGGGTCAATATCGATCACTACAGGCACATTTTTAGCCTGTAAGCGTACGATTGTTAATCCGCCTTCCTGGCTTTTGATGGCTGCTTTACGCTGTCCTTCAAAATAAGTGTCCGTCATCATCATCTGCCATCCTGGTGATGTTTTAGTCGTATAAATACCATAGTCGCCACCATAAAACCTGACATCTTCCATCTCGTTACCAACGTCGAAAATTCCGGCTTTACCCTTTCCGATGTGAATATCGCAATGGGAAATAAAACTATGTTGGGCAAAATGAGTTCTCAGGGCCACGGCTGACGGATTACCTTCGTCAATTTTAAGGTCGATATTCGATAAGGCACTGTAGAAGGTTCCGGCACTCGCATCTCTGACCGATTTTTCAGACTCAACAATACTACTTGTAAACCAAAACATATATTTGGCGTTGCCTTTATCATTTGAATCAGGGGTTTGGAACCCTGGAGCGTTTTTTGCCAAGACGATCACTGGTCGTTTCTCACCATATCCGATTAAGCGTACTGCATTCGGGATATAGATAGTTTTTGAAATCATATATGTTCCTTCAGGAATAAAAACAATTCCAAAGTTCTTCTCTTTTTTTAATTGATTGATTGCTTTCTGTAATTCGTCGGAGACATCTTTTTTGCCATTTGCCTGTATATCGAATTTATCAGGGGTGAAATAGACTGCTTCCGGATCGTTTAGCTTTTGCTTGTAAAAAGACAAACTTTGAACGCTTGCTGCACTGAGTACCGAAATAGAGCAGGCAACAATAAAGTGGAATAATAAGGTTCTTTTTAACATCGATGCAGTTTTTTATTTGACGTAAAAAGGGAAATTTGCTGTTCCAACCTTCTTTTTGCCATCAAAGACATAACAAAACAGGCGATATTCGCCAGCAATGGTAGGCGATTTGAATTTCAATACGCTATCGACTACTGATACTGCTTCGATGTTAATGCTTTCAGGTTCTGCTTCATGCGATCCTCCCTGACCTCTTACCATTACTTCGCGTTGAATTACCCATTTATAAATTATTGGATCGTTGTCAGGATCGGAAGCAAATATTTTGGCTGTACAAATGGTTCCTTGTTCTAAATACAAATTGTCGACTGCGTTTTTTTCATTTAGTTTCAATGAATCTACTTGTGGAGCCCTGTTCGAAGGATACTTACCTGTCCAGTATTTGGTGAGTTCATCTACTGTTGCATTTGCCTCTCCCGATTTGATAAACATACCATACCAGGTGGGTGTTCTTTCCTGTTTCTGACCCCAAACAAAAGCATAACCGCCAAGGCATAATCCTGAATTATCATTTACGATTCCCGTCTGAATCCGCTTCATTATTTCAGCAGCTTTCACAGTACTCGTCTCTTCTATTTCTCTTCCCCAATTAGTTGAAGGGCCTTCCCAATGTCCGCGAGGGCCAAACTCGGTGATTGCATAAGGTTTGGTAATACCTGCAGCTTTTACTATTTCGGGTATTCTTCCCAGATCTGCATATACCTGTAAGGATAGAAAATCCAAATTTGGGCAATGTTCGAGTGCCATCTGAACAGTTTCCTTTTTTACACCAGCAAATGTGGTTGTCACCGGATGGTTAGGATCTGCTTTATGGATGTAATCGACAATGTCTTTTAATGCATCATACACTTTTGGGTTAAGAGGAGCATTCCCTTCCATTAAGTTGAGCTCATTTCCTGCAACCCAGCACAAAAGGTTTGGATGGTTTTTGAGAGCCTCTACTGATTTTTTAATTCGGCTAAACTGTTTGGCAACCGCAGCTGTATCGTTGTAGTCAAAATTATGAAGTTGCTGTCCCATGCCTAAACCCATAGCTACCATCAGGTTGTATTTTTTTGCTGTATCAAGTAGTTGTTTTCCTCTGTCGGTGCCCCAAGTACGAATTGAATTGCCTCCTGACTGATGCAACAGTGCAAGGTTGCCTCCGCCTCCAACTCCTTTTAAACTAAATACTTTCTCATTTATATAGAACTGATATTTACCGTTAACAGCTTTTATTTCGACGTGCGATGGCAAATTCAAATCGCCACCTTTCTTATTTTGAGCCAAGCATGATGACGCAAGTGTAATGATTGCAAGGCATGCAACTGATAATATTTTAAAGTTTATTTTCATCGCTTCTTATTTAAAGAATAGTTACTTATACACCCCAAAGGCATTCGTTACCAGTTCAACCCATCAGGAATTGCGCCGTAGCCCCTGGCTCTTTTGGGTGTTTTTGTGACCGGTTTCAATTCACCGGCGTGAATTTTATAAAGTCTTTTGGCAGTTTCAATCATAGCCTCAACCTGATCGGTATATGGTTGGTCGGTTACATCCACAATGCCACAGTTATAATTTTCACCGTCAGATGGACGGCCGGTATTTGGTTGGTCGCCCCACTGGAAATAAGCAGTTCCAACAAGTGCCGGGTGTGAATATCCATTTTCGGCATAGTATCTGTAAGCAACGCCTCTTTCCTTTTGGTCATCGACTTGCCATAACGATTGCGCCATTCCCCTATCTGTGGTCCCAAAATGGAATTCACCAATGATCATAGGCAGGTCGATCCTATTGGTAATATAATCCATGTACTCTTTTTTTGGTGTAAGTGAATAGCTGTTAAAGCTGTATACGTCGTAAACATCTTTGCAAATGTCGAGAATTTCGTCGGCAGGAGCTTTATCGCCGCCAAACCTTGACCCTATGTGTAAATGCTTTGGGTCATATTTTTCGAGTGCTTTGTCAACTGTTTCGAGGAAAATTCGAAGTGTATGATATGCAAACTGTTCGCGTCGTTTTGGGGTATCGCCCTGAACCAGAAAATCGTTAATGGCTTTTTTAAAATATTCATCACCAAGTTCCTGAACAAGGTTTGACAGTCTTATTTCCTGTCCAATCCATGCCGGTTCATTTCCTGTAAACCATCCAATGAGCCATGGGTTTTCTTTAAATGATTCGACCTGATCCTTCACTGATTTTTCAACATTTTCCGCAAATCCGGGGGCATAAACGTTGGGTAATCCCATAACACCCTTGTTTGTTTCAAGATTGCGAAGTTGAAGCATAAAAGGTTTTTGATTCATTTTAATGATGTTCATGTCGGACCAGTTAGCTATGGTATTGACACCCCAGGCGTCCATTCGTTTGATTACCATTTCTTTTGATTTTTCGGGCCATTTATCCCCATATCTTCGGAGCTGGTTCCATATTCCGTATGAGCTATTATCACTGTGTGAACCAATTTCTTTTGGTGGAAGTTCTTCATAAACGCCTTTACGGTAGTTTACCATTTTGGTTTGCGATCCACTGCCGGCACTGATGCAATCGGCTCCTACAGAGAGGAAGAGGTGTCCTTCAGGGTCAACAAACCACCATTTACCATCAATTTTCTGAGTTCTGAAATAGCCAGTAGCCTTCACTTGCGTGTTGAGGTAACCGCCATATTTTGAATAATTAAAATTTCCCGGTTTAATTGTTTTCTCTTCTTTTGCCCAGGTCATTTTTAATTCAGTCAGAGAATGGGCTTTGTTTTGGTAATCGCCCAGGTTCCATTGACCTAATTTATCGATTAAAGGTTTTGTTCCAAAATACTCATCGCCTGGATCTTCTTCCGTTAGACTAATGGCTCTGATTTCAATTGTTGGATTGCCAATGGGTGCGTACATCCTGAAGCTAATTGAGTCAACGCCATTTAGCGGACCGCGTTCAGCGTCACCTAAATTAAACCAGCCCATGTTTCCCGGGATATTATTTAATGAAGCAAGGTCGTGGGAAGGACGCGGTTTTTCGCGGTACAAGCGCAATGGTATTGCTAACCTTGCCCACGCACCAACTGCATATGGCATTATCCGTAGTTCATCATACCCCCAATTTGTATTAAATCCGATCTGGAAACGCTGGGGTGAGGATGGACGTAATTCAAGTACAAGAAAATTATAGCGATCCCATTTTTCTGGAAAACCAAGGTCCTTAACAGCTAACTTTTTTCCTGCAATTTCATATTTGCTGTTAAAGACAATTTTAAAAGGAACTTTTAACTTCATCTGTGCTAATGATGGACTATAAAGAAAGACGCATAATACAGATATCAGTAAATACTTATTCATTATAATGGTTTTAATGTGATATGATTTTTACTATTAAAACATTATTCAATAGGCAAAATGGCGATGTGGTAAGTTTGAGGTATTGGCGGGTCTTTTGAGATTTTGCCTTAAAAATCTCGTGTTTAAGTGCTTTCTAATATATACCCCACCATAGGGTATATATTAGAAAACTGTATGCATTTAAATTGAAGAAATATTATCGTAAATCTGGATTAAGCTGCAGATCATGTTCAGGAATTGGGAACAGATAACATGCTTCAGTAATAGCGCTATTGAAAGGCTGGTTTTCGAGTGAATTTCTTTTGGCAAAAACTTCAGCAACCTTTTCGAGGCGTACCATATCGAACCATCTCACACGTTCGCCACACAATTCCCAGGCACGTTCCTGAACAACTGCATTGGTGAAATCCTGAGTTGACAAGTCCGCATACAGTGGTAATTGAGCTCTTTTTCTAATAGCATTCAGGCATTCGTAAGCCAAGGCATCCGGGCCACCTGAACGTGCTTTTGCTTCAGCATAGGTAAGAATCGTTTGCGTATAACGGAGCAAAGGCATAGGCAATGAGGAATTGTAAGCATAGTAATTAGCAACATTTTCATTCTTCATCAGCTTTTTATAATAAGGCCGTTTGTACTGAAGTTCCTGCCATGTTAATACTTTCCCTGCCTGCGTTTTTACTGTTGTGGCAAAAGTTGCGTCTTTCCTGGGCCCAGCCGGGAATTCATTAAAGAAAGTCAATTCTGAAAATACAACATCCCAACCGCCAAGTTCGCCAGGATAAGCCCAATAACCATACATTGCATTAGTTGTATTGTCGGCATTCTTGTTACATGGCATAACGAACTCATGTTCAGCATTTATCCCGGATTTGGTTTCATCATTTTCGTACAATTGGGTATAGGTTGAAACCAAGTCAAATCCGTAACTGGCATGTGCGTCAATTACTTCTTTTGCTTTAGCAGCAGCCAGTGCATACTTAGTTTGATCTTTTAGTGGCCATCCGGCTTCGTGCAGATATACTTCGGCGAGTAGTGCTTTAGCTGTACCAATATTTGGACGGCCATCTGCGCGTTTGGTATTCGAAAGCATTGTTTCTGCTTTTTCAAGATCCTTTTCGACTTGCTGATAAATTTCACTAATGCCAGCTTTTTTTATTACTAACATATCAGAGGTGAAATTTGCAGTTAAAATCAAAGGAACACCTCCATGACATCTAACTAACCAAAAATAGCTGAAGGCTCTAATAAAATAGGCTTCTCCGGCGATGATTTTAATTGTCGCAGCATCACCTTGCGTTTTTTCGTAATTTAGAATAACGTTATTTGCACCCTGAATGGCTTTATAGCAACTCCAAAATACAGTAGGAGAACTTGTGTTGGTTGATTTTACACCAAGGCGGTCGAACTCCTGCGTGTTTCCGGTTCCTGGAGGGCAGGTTAAATCATCACCACCCAGAGTCATTTCGGTGGCCCAGCCATTGTTAAATCCATAGGTCCAACAATTGGCCAAACCTCTGTAAGTTCCGGTCAAGGCTGATTCCAATCCAACTTGAGATGTTAAAATATCTTCGCCTAAAACCTTTCCTCTCAAATCTTCTTCAAGAAAATTTGAACATCCTGCACTAACAAGCATTGTTGCAGAAAAAAGGGCAACATATAATATTTTTTTCATTTCTATTCGTATTAGTTTTAACAATTAAAATGTAACATCCAATCCTATTGTATAGGTTCTTGAATTAGGATATGATCCATAGTCAAGACTTTGATTGACGTCAGATCCGCCACCGCCGACATTACTTGATTCGGGATCGATACCTTTATAGTTTGTAAAAGTAAGTAGATTGGTACCGCTTACATAGATTTTCAGGTTGCTTATATTCTTCAGTTTCAGATTATAGCCTATGCTTAAGTTTTTCAATCTCACGAAGCTGCCATCTTCAAGGAACATAGTTGACTGAGGCTGAATTAAACTGGATGTGCTAAATGCAGGTAAGTAAGCATTTTCATTAACTCCGGGAATATAGCGATCTTTGATTTCAGCGAGAGAAGCCTGTCTTGCATCGCGTGCAGCCATCAAGTGAATCGCACGGGTGTAGTTTTGTTTGTCTAGACCGAATACACCCTGAAAGAACATGTTAATCACGAATTTCTTAATATTGATAATGTTGTTCCAACCTAATGTAGTTGTAGGTAAACCACAGCCAATGATTTGATAATCATCGCCGTTGATTACGTTGTCTTTCTTCAGATCTTCATAACGAGCATCACCTGGTTTCTGTCCAAATTTGGCTGCCTCAGTAGCTTCGTTTGCTCTCCAGGGACCCAAATATTTTAATCCCCAGAAAGATCCAAGTGGTTGTCCTACAGCATAAACAAATTCTGCCGGACCGTTAAATCCGTTCAGGTTAGGTTGTGAGAATATTTGAGATTCACCTCCAAGGTCCGTAACTTCATTTTTCACGTTTGATAAATTCAGGTCACTTTTCCATAAGATGTCGTCAGACTTAATGATTGTTGCTCCGATAGATGCTTCCCATCCTTTGTTCCTGATTTTGCCAACATTTGAAGTAATACTGCCGCCTCCAGCATAATAAGGTACTGATTGGTTCAATAGAAGATCGCGGGTATCCTTCACAAAGTAGTCAAATTCGAAATTCAATCTTCCTTTGAAGAACCCTGTTTCAAAGCCTAAATCTTTCTGTTCAGTTGTTTCCCATTTCAGATCAAGATTACCGGGATTTCCAATCTGGATACCGCTGGTCCTGCCATTCGTTGTAAATGCGTAGTAGACATTTGTATTATAAGTCGACAAGGTTGCGTATGGGCTGATGGCCTGACTACCTGTTAGTCCCCAGCTGGCCCTGATTTTCAATTTGCTGAATATGCTCAAATCAGAAATGAATGATTCGTTGGCCATGTTCCATGCGAGTGCCATTGAGGGAAATGTACTGAACTTATGACCAGGAGCAAATTTGGAAGAACCGTCAGTTCTTGCCGAAACTGTGAGCAGGTAACGATCTTTTAGGGAGTAGTTAATACGACCCAAATAGGACAATAATGTCCATTTCGTAAAATCTGAACCAACAGAATAAGACTCTGCCTGGGCCAGGTTATCATATTTCAAATTGGCAAATTTTAATTTTGAAGCAGATGCGTTTACTAAATTATTTGTATATTCCTGTGTTTCAAAAACTGCCACAGCATTGATTTTATGAATGCCTCCAAAAATTTTCTCGTACGATAATTGAGATGTTGTTTGTATATTTATTGATTTGTTATCCTCAATTGAAGCGTTTGGGTTATAATTTGATGCGTAGTTTCCACTGAAATTTTTAACAGTTCTGAAAGATAAATCGGCTCCAGCCTGAAGGTCTAATGACAGCCCTTTAATTATTTCATATTTGGCTCCACCTACCAAATTGGCAAATGTTCTTTCGTTCCTGTTTTCGGTATCATACATGAGAGCCAGAGGATTTGTTTTTATAGAACCAACCGGGTCACTTATTAGATAACCGCCTTGGCTGTCATATGGGTTAGTTGTTGGAGCCCAAGCCAATGCCTGCACAATCGGTGTGCCTGCTCCGGTTCTGGCCTGGGTATTTAATCCGGTCATTGTCGAACCGTTCATATTAACGCGGAATGAGAGTTTATCGTTAAATTTAGTCAATACGTTTGTACGGAAAGTATAACGTTTGAATTCTGAATTGTTAATAATTCCTTTTTGATCCAAATAATTAGCAGAAACGAGATACTGGGTTTTGTTAGTACCACCTGAAATACTTAACTGGTGCTGGTTCGAAAAAGCTTCGCGGAACACTGCATTTTGGTAATCAAAACCACCTGTGCGCCTGTATTCATCGATTTGTGCCTGTGTAAAATAATCATTTAAGCCGAATGCCTTATTCTTAGCGTTTACAGTTTCAGCATAATCAGCTGCATTTAATACGTCATATTTTTTGACTACTGACGATGTGGCTGCACTTCCCTGGTAATTGATTGTTACTTTGCCATCAGTACTTCCACCTTTTGTAGTGATTAAAATTACCCCGTTTGCGCCCCTGCTACCATAAATTGCAGTTGAAGCGGCATCTTTTAATACCTCTACTGATTTAATATCGTTGGGGTTAATCATGTTATAATCTACACCCACAAAACCATCGACAACAAACAATGGGCTGTTATCGCCTAAAACTGAGTTTGCACCGCGAATACGGATCCTGACGTCGCCTCCTGGTGCTCCAACGGTATTGTTTATTTGAACACCGGATGCACGCCCCTGAAGTACCTGGTCGATTCGTGAAACATTCTGGTCAGAAAATTTTTCACTGGAGACAGAAGTCAACGAACCTGACAGATCCGATTTTTTCATGGTTCCATATCCAATAGCAACGACCTCTTCGAGACCAATTGTTTCGTCTTCCATTACAACATTTAATGTTGATTGGGTTCCAACTTTTAATTCCTGAATTTTCATTCCTACAAATGAAAACTGCAAAGTTGCATTCTCGGGAATATTGGCCAATGAATAAGTTCCGTCATTGTCTGTTATTACACCTTTTGTAGTCCCTTTTACAACAACAGAAACACCTGGGAGTGATACTCCGGCTTTATCTGCCACTTTACCAGTTACTTTTTTTCCCTGTTGTTCAGCCACAAATGGTTCCATTTCATTTTTATCGTATAACGCAATCTGGCGGCCAAGAACCTTGTATTTGATTGACGAGCTTGACAACACTTTATCCAGGATATCGGTAACCGATTTTTGAGTTACTACAACAGAAACAGTTCTGTTAACATCCACTTTTTCATTATAGAAGAATTTGAATTCACTTTGCGCTTCGATTGTCCGCAGGACATTCAGCAAAGTCGAGTTGTTTTCGGTTAACGTCAATTTTGTGGTCTGTGAATAGGTTTCCGCCGATAAACAGCTTAAAATTGAAAGCGTTACAATCAGAACAGTTAGTTTCATTTTTCTAAAAAATTGATAAAATATTGGCTGACTGCCATATTTTCGTAGCAATTTATTCATAACTTTGTAATTGGTTTAAATAATGTTTGTTTTTTAAATCGAATCTGGTTTAAAGGTGGGAACGGCCATTCTCACCTTTACTTTTTTGAATCTGGTTGTTTGCTTCTCTCCATACTTAAATTATTTAGTTTGTAAATTAATTCCTTCACTCTTTTCAGGTTTCTATTTTCCAGATATCTTTAATACCCTTGAGTTTTTCTCGAATTTATATTTAATTGGTGTTGTCGTGTTGATCAGTTCAAGCACTTCGCCAAAGGTCTCCATCTCAATTGTTCCAGTATAGCCCAATTTTTTTAGCTTTTCGCCCTGCAATTCAATTTTTACATTGTACCACCGTTCCAACGCCTTGGCAACGTTCGCAAAAGGTTCATTTACGAACATCAGTCTTCCCTCTCTCCACGAAGTGCTTAATTCAGTATTTACTTCATTTACTGAGAATTCATTGGCGAGAGTAATGGCTGACTGCTGGCCGGGTTTAAGCGTTTCTAATTGGTTTATGTTGTTATTGACTTTTACAGATCCTTCAACCAGCGTCGTTTCGAAGGTTTCATCAGTATATGCCTTTACATCGAAGGATGTTCCCATCACTTCAATAGAACCGAGCCTGGTTTTCACGATAAAGGGTTTTCCGTCCTTTAACACCTTAAAATAGGCCTGGCCCGTAAGTTCTACATTACGGATTGCACTATATTGCTTGGGAAAGGAGATCGTTGATCCTGAATTCATCCACACTTCGGAACCATCGGGAAGTTTAAAATTGGTTCGTGCGCCATAAGGGGTTGTAACAGTTTCTATTGTTGCAAGATTAAATTGTTTTTCTGGTTTGGTGTAAAGAAAAAATGTCGAAATGATGAGCCCTGTTATTAATACCGCAGCCACTTTTAATAGATTGCGGTATAAAGTAAACCGTCGGGCAATCGTTTTTGATTCTTCCAAAGCTATTCGGTGGTGAATTTTGTCGAGCAATTGGCTGTTTTCTTTGTTTTCAATGGCCGTGTTCAAGGTGTCTTTCCAGAGTTTCAGAATTTCTTCAGTTCCTTTGTCCTTGTTGTCATCAGCACATATCGCTTTTAGAACCTCGGCAAATTCAACCGGGTTGGCAGTGCCATTCAAATATTTTGTAAATTGTTTTTCCATGTTATGATTGTAATACACAAAAGTGCGGGGCATCCCCTGTTCAGAAAGCGGGAAATTATAAGAAAAGATAAAAATAAAGTAGCGAGATCATACCCATCTCGTGCATGGCGCTTTTTATGTGTTTGATTGCGTGGGTAATATGGTCTTCGACTGTTTTTTCGGAAATATTCAGTTTTTGGGCAATTTCTTTGTTCGAAAGTCCTTCGGTACGGCTTAAAATAAAAACCTGTTGTCTTTTTTCGGGAAGTGCTGCCACTATATGATCGATCCCGGTTTTGATTTCATCGTATTCGAGCTGATTTTGGGTCTGGTATTCTTCAGCCACTGACCGGAGATAGAGTTCATCTTTGAAGGTGTGGTCTTTCAGGTTTGATCTGATCAGATTCAGAACTTCGTTTTTGGTGATTGTGAAGATATAGGAATTGAAAGTCTCCACATTTCCGATCTTTTGCCGGTTGAGCCAGATTTTAACAAATACCTCCTGTAGAATGTCATCAATATCATTTCCAATTTTAAGGATGGACTTCGAAAAGTGGTACAAACGTGGGTAATAGTAACCAAATAATTCATCCACAGCTGATTTGTCATCTTCTTTCAGTCGGCGGATAATATCTTCAATGTTACTAATGGTCAGTACCCTATATTTTTCCATAATTTGGTTATTTTCCCTGAGTGTGAACGAGGTTAATTAATTTTGGATTGGTCAGATCAAAAGTAGTTATTTCCGTTACAGAGGCAAAGATGTAAGGTGAAAATAATCCGTTACTTTGTTTTGAAATTCTGTGAGACAAAAGATTTTGCACCACCGCAAAGAAATGAAATTGGAATGAAAACCTATCATTTAAAGAAAAAGCAGGATCATTATTCCCAAAAGATCCACAAGATTAGCGCGTAAAGCTTTCAGTGCCCTGCTGACCAAAGCTTCGACTGCTTTTGTGGATATTCCCATCTTATTGGCAATTTGCGGATAGGTTAATTCATCTATTCTGCTGTATTCGAAAGCTATGCGACAACGGTCGGGCAGTTTGGCAATTGACAGCCATATTTGTGAGCCCAGATCGGTCGCATCAATTTTCTCCTCGGTGTCGGATTCCGGAATATCAGCATGATTAGTTATCGGAACCTGGGGAGTCCGTTTCAGCTCCCTTAAATGGTCGATGCACCGATTCCTTACCATAAAAAAGAGGTAGGAATGAATGTCTTCGACATTGGTTAATTCGCGGCGCTTTTCCCAAAATCGGACAAAACAGTCTTGCACAAGGCTTTGAGCAGAATCCTGATCATGCACAAACCGGATCGCCTGAACGACTAAAATTTTATAGTACTTCCTGAAAATGAAATCGAAAGCTTCCTCCTTCCCCAAAAGCACCTGGGTATACAAAAACGGGTCGCTATCTTTATTTTCAAAATTCATTTTAAGTTTATAGATCTGTTAGTCTTACAAAAATAGGCCGTTTTTTCGAGGATGCAATTTATTCGGCTAAACAAAAATTAGGACAATATCCAGAGATACCTATCTGCAATGCTTGCAATTTTGCGGTATGCGGCTGGCGGCTGGCATTTTCCAATACAATGGCGATTTAAACCATTAAAAACCTGCTATGTAAGTTTATTCATCCTGAAATACGCTTTCCATTTGATTTCTCCTTTGGCAATTTTGTAGTGTGGATTAGTATTTCAAACATGATAAGGTCATTAGCCAATAGCCAGTCGCCAACAGCCAGCTACCGGTTCTCAAAATTCAATCATGATTCCAAGTGTTGGAAGAACCGTACCTGATGCGTTTTTCAGTGTTTTAAGAAGGTATTTATTGGGATCGTTCGGATCGGTGAGCGGGGTTCCATTGCCATCTTCTGCCCTGACAAGGTAATCCTGCTGATCGGATTTGAAGTTGTAGGCATTCTGGACATCGAAATAGAGCATCAACGACCATTTGTTGTAATACCATGATTTATCGACTCTTATATCGAGCTGATGAAAGGCACCCAATCTTTCCTTGTTGAATTTGCTGTAATCGAGGTAACCAATACCCTGTGCATCCCAGGCCGTTTTGATGGCCGATCGCTCCAGATCCCAGGGTGTGTAAGGTGCACCACCAAGATAGCGCCATTTTAGACCAAGATCCCAGTTCTTTTTAAGAGAACGTGTCGCTGTAATTGTCAGCAAATGGCGATTGTCCCATGAAGAGGGGATGTATACGCCTTTTTTATCTGTAAACTCACTCCGAACGAAGGTATAGGTGATTGTTGCATTGATTCCTTTAAATTCTTTTAAACGACCAAGAATCTCCATGCCATATGCATTTCCTTTGCTGACCGAAGTAACTGCTTCATCACCATAAACACCATAACCCGCGCCTTTACTGGCCAGCGATACCGAATCGTTTACCGAAAATGGATAATCGGTGTATCTTTTGTAAAAGCCTTCAACAGTCACTTGTGAATTATCAGATGGACGAAATTCAATTCCTGCCACCAAATGATTGACCTGGATGTATTTAATGCCATTGTTTTTGTTGACAAGTACGCTGTTGCCATCACGGTAGCCCAGTGTGGTATAAGATGGAAGTTGCGCAAATCGTCCGGCGCTGAAATTAAGAGAAGTACCTGGAGTTAGCCGATAGCTGGCAGAAAACCTTGGTGATAATTGTTCCAATAGATTTGTCATGCCACTCGAATAAGTATTCCCATCAGCTCTTAAACCGAATGAGAGGTCGAGCCTCCTGTCCAGGTAATTATGACTTACCTGTCCGAATATGGCGTATTTGGCAAAGTCAAGGGATGATCTGTAATTAATTGTAACAGGATTTCCCACTTCAAAACTCTTTCTGAAGGTACGGTTGAAATAACTTGCATATTGGAGATCAATTCCGTAATTCAATTTGAAGTCTGTTGCTGACCGGTAATTGTGCTCGTACCTGAATTTGGATTCCAATTCGTAAGAATTATAATCAAGCACCAGTAATTCAGGTTGTTCGATATTATCACGATATTTAGTCTGTGAGTTGTTGAGTTTGTTTTGGCTTAGGACATAGGTGTCGTTTCCTTTTTGATTAAAGTGTTTTAAAACTGCACCCAACGTATAATTCCATTGGTCGTTAACAGGAAGATATCCGAGAATATAGCGTTGCTCTTCGGTCTTGTTGGCGCTCGTATTTAAGACAGAATGATCAAGCGCGCCAAGTCCGATAAGCGATAACTCTGTTTTGGAATTTATTTTTGTTTTGATTTTAAACTGGAAGTCGTTGTAGGTGGGAAGGAACGGGAGTCCGATTGCTTTGAACAGTAATTGAAGATACGAGCGTCGCACGGAGGCCATAAACGATGTTTTTTTTGAAAGTGGACCTTCAATTGCAAGTGCAAGATCAGATGCTCCAAATGTACCTCTGAACTTCATTTTTTCGTTGGCTTCGCGCTGATTAAATTCAAGCACAGAACTCATTGCGTTACCCCGTGATGCAGGAAATGCTCCGGAATAGAAATTCACTTCGCGGATAAAATCGACGTTGATGATTCCAACCGGTC
>Ga0302296_1001625_pt1 | contig 15874 bp, 6 predicted proteins | sample III_Fen_N3_1_FD_194546 | JGI IMG/M metagenome (GOLD analysis project Ga0302296, IMG submission 194546) | Peat permafrost microbial communities from Stordalen Mire near Abisko, Sweden - III_Fen_N3_1 | ecosystem: Environmental > Terrestrial > Soil > Wetlands > Permafrost | place: Sweden: Abisko...
CAAAACATTGTACGCCGGTACACTTAAAGCAAGTGGACTTTATACTGTTTTTGCGCCAAACGACGAAGCCTTTAAAAAATATCTAAGCGCTAAAGGTTTTGCTTCGGTAGCAGACATACCGGATAGCTTGGCAAATCAGATTGTAAGCTACTCTATCGTTTACAATAACTATTCCTTTGATCATCTGACTGATGTTTTAAGTGGTGGCTGGGATACCCTGACAAGTATCAAGAAGAAAACCACTTATTACGAGATGGTACATCAGGAAAACTACCAAAACAAAAACATCTGGGTTTGGGATGCACCTTCAGGAACAAGTTTTGCTTTAGGTGACCAAAACTACAAATACATTCCACTGTACCTCACTAAGTCGTTTGGAAAGGCGCGCAACACAGCTCAGGCAGCCGACGATTACAACAATTTCTATCCAACTCCTTATACAGGTAATAATGTACAGAGTGCATCTATCGTTCAAAAAGACCTTAGAGCCGAAAATGGTGTAGTGCATGAAATTGATCAGGTACTGGAACCACTTCCCAACATTGAGAAATTACTCAATGACCCCAACTACTCCTTATTTAAATCCTTGCTAAACAAACAAGGATCGACAGGAGAACCATATTTCATTTCGTATTTCTACAACAAACAATTGTCTGATCTGATATCTAAAGCATTACCTGCTAAAAATATTACGGATGTATACATGAAGTATTACAGCGGACTGGCAGTTAACCTGAACAGCGAAAGATATGGTGCCAACATGAAGGAAGCAGAGCAAGGTGGTATTACTGTTTTTGCTCCGAGCAATGCGGCAGTCACCAAGTTTTATGATGAAAAACTAAGTGCGTATTATCCTGGTGGATTACAAACTGCATTACAAACTATGCCCAAAGACATTCTTGCATATTTCATTAATGCTCAGGTAGCTAACGAACTAGTATGGCCAAACGATTACAAAGGAAGTACTAATGCCATAGGAGATTTCTTAAATGGTTTAGGATCAACCGGACCTGTTTTCGACAAAGCAAATTATATAAAAATGACACCAGCGAGTAATGGCTTACTGTATGGTTCGGACAATTATGTTAGAAGTCGTTATTTCGAAACTGTATTTACCGAAATACTTCTGAATCCAAATTATAGCCTATTAAACAATGCATTTATTACTTTTTTTAATGAATCATTAAAAGAAGAACTTCTAAAGTGCGAACTGAACGGTAATACACAAGAAAATTACACCGTATTATTACCTTCCAATGATCAATTAATAGCCGATGGATTTAGTTGGGTGTGGATTACGAATAAATTTGGGTTTGCTAATTCAAACGCCAACACTACTACAAACTTCGATGTGAACCTCCGTATGCAACGGTTGGTAAAATCGCATATTTTCAAAAGAATAAAAAACAACGATATAAATTCGGCAATTACCAACTTCAATACCGACCCGGCATTCGCAACGGCTTATGGTGGGTACTCTTATGCTGTGAATGATTATGGTGATGTGATTCGCTACAAAAATGGAAAACTTCAGATGGTGGGAAATGCTGATGAGAATCAAGAAGTAACTGCTAGCTTAGTCAAAACATTTACTAACGGACAGATATTTACTGTGGATAAATTGCTTCAATACTCCAGACGCGCCACCTTGCCAACCGTTGCTGATGGTTACAAAACTCAGGATTTATTAGTATACATAAAAAACATGGCCACCGCCAATACAAATGTTACTAAGTTTAGAGATTATTTAATTGCAGTACTAAACACGACTGGTAATGATTTACTTGGCTTAAGCAATGACATGGTGCTAACCATGTTTATGCCCAATAATACAGCAATGGCTAAAGCTATTACAGATGGAGTTTTACCTCCCACAACAACGACAATAGCAACCAATCCTATCGATAGAGAAAAAGTATTACGATTTATTTTCTACCATATAGCCAAGGGAAAAGCCTATGTAGACGACGGTTTACCTTACATAATGCCAAACGCAGGAAAAGTTACTGAAGAAACAGCACCAACGGCCTATAAAGATGTAGTTGACAACACCTACCTTGCCGTAAGAAAAGATGCAGCCGGTAATTTGATAGTTTCTACCAAATTATTGGGAACAGGTAAACTCTTTACATCTTCAACAAAAAGTAGTCAATCTGCCACTGTTACCAGAGGGCTTACCAGAAGTAACTTTTTTGGGGGTAGAGCCGTACTACACGAAATAAATGGCTATTTTGAATATGTAAAAGTTCCGTAACTAAAACTATTAAAATGATCAAGATGAAAATTAAAATAAACATTACATTCTTGCTGGTCTTTATGTCATTGCTGTTGTCCTTTACATCCATGGCACAAACAAAAACTACGATTAGTGGTAAGGTAATATCAGCAACAGATAAACAACCTTTAATAGGGGTTTCGGTGGCTGAATATGATAAAAACAACCGTATATTAAACGGTGTTATTACCGATATTGACGGCAACTACACCCTAAAAATAAGTGGTGGAGAAGGTACGATAATATCATATTCTTATATAAGCTACAAATCAATCAAAAAAGTATATAATGGTGCAAAAGTCATAAATATAAGTCTGGAAGACAATGCTACGGCCATCAAAGACCTTGTGGTAACCGGAAAAAAACAAATCAACACAGGTATTGGAAACATTGCCGAACGTGATATGACTTTTGCCGTAAGTAGAATTGAAACAAAAGACCTTGAAGGATTGCAAGTTGCATCTATCGACGAAGCACTACAGGGTCGTATGGCTGGTGTTGACATTGTAGCCAGTAGTGGCGAACCGGGAGCAGGTATGTCCATTCGTATTCGTGGTACTACTTCTATCAACAATGGTTCCGATCCACTAATAGTGGTAGATGGAATTCCATACGACACATCCATTGGAGCCGATTTTGATTTTGCAACTGCGGATGAAGAAAACTATGCACAATTATTGAACATTGCACCTGCTGATATTCAGGAAATCACTGTACTGAAAGATGCGGCAGCAACGGCCCTTTATGGTAACCGTGGTGGTAACGGGGTACTTTTAATCAAAACAAAACGTGGTTCTTTCAGCAAACCGGTTGTATCTTATACATTTAAAGGAACTGTGAGTACACCTGCTGCTCCTATTAAAACATTAAGTGGAGATCAATACAGAACATTAATACAGGAAGAAGCCCAAAATGCAGGTACTCCACTTAGTGCAACAGCATATCCCGAATTATTTCAGGATCCGAACAATCCGGCTTATTATTACAATTATAATAAAAACACCAATTGGTATGAAGAGTTGACGCAGAAAGGGTTTACGCAAGATCACTCCTTATCCGTTTCGGGTGGTGGTGAAAAAGCCACGTACCGAACTTCACTTGGTTATTTAAATCAAGTCGGAACGGTTATCGGTCAATCGTATAAACGTTTAACCGCCTCATTAAACCTTGATTATAATGTTTCAGATAAACTGAAATTTCAGGTAAATATTGCTTATACCAACGGCGATAAGGATCAAAATTATGCAACTGACCTATTGGCATCTGCTTATACCAAAATGCCTAACCAATCGGTATATGAATACAATACACTGGGAGAACAAACGCCAAATTATTTCTCTCCTAATACAACCCCTCAGGGTTCTTTCTTATCATTTGATTATGGCAAGGCAAAATCCGGGGTGTATAATCCAGTAGCAATGGCTAACTCGGGATACTGGAAAATAAAAAACGAACGTATCCTTCCTAAATTCAATATTCAATACCAGATTATTCCTGAAGTTTTAAGGTATCAGGCTGATTTAGCTTTTGATATTAATACTGCTAAAGACAGTCGTTTCCTACCACAAAGTGCTACCGGTAGAATTTGGCCGGAACTAAATGTAAACCGCAGTACTGATATAACATCTGATGCATTTACCGTACAAACCTTTAATAAATTAAGTTTTACTCCCCGATTAGGGAAAAATCATTCATTAATGGCATTGGCACAGTTTAGCACCTATGATTCTCGCGGGTCATCTCAAGCCGGCATAAGTGCACTAAGCGCCTCCACTAATTTGCAAGATCCATCTATACCATCTAATATAATTGGTAGTGGATTAGGGCTTAGTTCAGGAAGCTCTCAATCACGCTCAATGTCTATATTGGGGATGGTAAATTATAGCTTATTAGACAGATATATTATTACCGGTACTGTTCGTAGAGATGGTGACTCTAAATACAGCGAAAAGAACAGATATGGAATTTTTCCAAGTGCTTCGGTTCGTTGGAGAGTTTCCGGAGAACCTTTTATGAAGAACGTAAAACAGATTAATGAGTTCAGTTTGCGTGCTTCAACCGGAAAAAGCGGTAACCCTGTGAAATATAATTATTTATATTTCAACAGATACGGAACATATGGCTTTAATTATTTAGACGAACAAGGTGTGTATTCAACAGGCCTTCAATTATCCAATCTTCGTTGGGAAAAAGTGACTGATATTAACCTTGGTGCCAACTTGATCATGTTCGACAATCGAATAAATGCTGACTTCAACTGGTATAAAAAACGTACCAACGACTTGTTCTTCGAAAACGTGAATATTGCCAGTACATCAGGTTATAGTACCTTAGATATGAATGTGGGAACCATGGATAACAGAGGCTGGGAGTTAAGTATCAACACACAACTTATTAAGTCAAAAACGCTAAGTTTGGATTTCAACTTCACATTTGCAACTTCGCAAAATGAGATTATCTCCTTATCCGATAACATCGCACTGAAATCTACAGTAACAGGCAAGAATGGTGCGTTCCCAACCAATATTGAGATTGGCAATCCCCTTGGATCGTTCTATGGCTATAAATACGAAGGCGTATACCTTAACGATGCTCAAACCATTGCTAAAGATAAGAATGGCAGCCCTATTTACACCTACAATGCGGATGGATCAAAAGAAGCCGTAAAAATGAAATTTTGGTATCCTTCGGTAGCTTATGAGTTTCAGGCTGGTGATGCTAAATATGCCGATATTAACCACGATGGAAATATCAACTCACAGGACATCGTCTATCTTGGCGATGTGAACCCACTGTTAACCGGAGGTTTTGGTCCTACCATTCGTTGGAAAAGCAGCTTAAGTTTGACAGCTTATTTCTATTTCCGTTATGGTGGCGAGGTAATCAACCAAACACGTATGGAAATGGAAAATATGTACAACTTCAACAACCAAAGTACAGCAGTACTAAGAAGATGGACACATACCTATGAAGATGGTACTGCACCTGATGGATTGTTACCACGTGCCTTAATGGGTAAAGGTTACAACTGGTTAGGTTCCGACCGATACGTAGAAGACGGTTCGTTCCTTCGATTCAAATCGTTAACTCTTAATTATAACTTCGACAAGAAATTAGCAAAAAAAATGGGATTCAGTTCTTTGAAAGTATGGGGAACTATGCAGAATATCGCTTTATGGACTAATTACACCGGAATGGATCCGGAAATTTCGTTGAAGAGTAAAATTACCGATGTGGGTAAAGATACCTCTAGATCAGGTAAACCAGCTGAATTATCATTTGGATTAACCGCCTCGTTTTAACAATTAAAAGATTACATATTTATGAAAAAATATATAAAGATAGTATTTATAGCCTTCTTAGGTATCTTTTCTACTTCCTGCTCGAACTGGTTGAATTTAACACCGGAAGACGGAGTAACAAGAGAAGAATACTGGCAAACAAAAGAACAGGTAAATTCAGCTGTTGTTGGATGTTACAGTGCAATGATAGATGGGCCTGTAGACAAAATGTTCTTGTGGGGCGAATTGAGAGCCGATATGGTTGACAATGGACTTCTTTTAGCAGCGAACTATAATCAAGTTATCGATGGTGAAATTTCACCGTCAAATATCATTGTAAATTGGGCTGATTTTTATCAGGTAATCAATAACTGTAACACAGTGTTGAAATTTGCACCTGGAGTACAAAAATTAGATGGCACATTTACCGACAAACAATTAAAAGAATACGAAGCAGAAGCTCTTACAGTTAGAGCCATGATGTATTTCTATCTGGTTCGGTCTTTCAAAGATGTGCCTTTGGTGACGGATGCTTCTGTTTCTGACGATCAAAACTATGCTATTGCTAAAACACCCGGTGCAGAAATATTAGACACGCTGGTTCGCGATTTGAAGATAGCGGTTGTGAACGCACCATTATCCTATAGCTCTACAGCAAAAAACAAAAGCCGTATCACAGCTAACGCAGCAAAGACTTTATTAGCGGACATTTATTTATGGCAAGAAAATTACATTGAGTGTAATAGACTCTGTCAGGAAGTGATTGGTTCGGGTATGTACAGCATGATTCCGGTGGCGACCTCACCCTTTGAAATTAAAGATAACGGAGGAACAGTTGTTGACGTCGTAACTATTCCAAGTGAATCGGATGCTGAAAAAATGTTTACTCAATCTTATGTAACCGGTAATAGTGTAGAATCAATCTTTGAATTACCGTTTACCACTATCAAACAAAATCCATTCTACTCACTTTTGGGCCCAACTATCAACTACCTTAAACCAAGAACTGATATAGTGGAAGATTTAATTTTCCCGGCAACCATATATCAAGGCGATGCCAGAGATGCAGTAGATGTAAGAGGTTCGGGCTGTTCATACAAAGGAGGGCTTATTTGGAAGTATATAGGTACCAGCAGAAGTAATATTCTACGTACATCCACTAACTATACTGCACCCTGGATTATCTACAAATACTCCGACGTCTTACTTATGAAGGCAGAAGCATTAAATCAATTGGGATTAATGACAAGTAGTGACGCTGAGAAACAAGCCTATTATAAAGCTGCAACAGATGCCATGGGCATTGTAAGAACAGCTAGAAATGCTGTCGTAACACCAGAATATAAATACAACGGTGACATCGATGGAGCATCACTTGAAAAATCAATCCTAAATGAACGTGCACGCGAATTCGCATACGAAGGTAAGCGTTGGTATGATGTGCTTCGATTCGCCAAACGAAATGACTATGCTGGTATCCAGTACCTGTTGGATATGGCAATAAATAGTGCATCTCCAGAGAAACAACAAAGCCTAATTGCTAAGTATAAGGATCCTAAGCGAAATAGTCATTATTGGCCAATATATGAATTTGAATTAGAAGCAAACAAAGCATTAAAACAAAATGAATTTTACGCCAAATAAATTTAATCATGAAAACAAACAATATAAATTTAGGACGCAAAATAAAATCCATACTATTATTTTGCATATCGCTCACATTGTTTAGTTCTTGTCAGGACTACATGCAAGGTAAAACCTTCGTAGTGTCGGACGAAAGAATGATAGATGAATATATTGAGCAGAAAGACACAAGCATGTCAGAATTTCTGAAAGTGGCTGATAAAGCCGGGTTTAGAGGAATGCTCCACGCCTATGGCACCAACACCTGTTTTATTCCAACCAACGAAGCCGTTAATGTGTATTGTCAACGCAAGGGCATTAGTTCATTAGAATCACTGCCCGTTGCTGAATTGGAAAACCTGATTAAATATCATATTGTCAGAGATACCATTAAAACGGTTGATTTTGTGGATGGTCGACTATCTAAAGCAACTATGTTGGGGAAATTTCTAACTACTAAAACTATTCAGTCGGGTGCAACAGACCCTGTACTGCGTGTCAACCGCCAGGCAAATATCGTGAAGGCGAACATACAGGTGGCAAACGGAATTATTCATAAAATTGATTATATATTAACTCCTAACCCAAAAACAGTGGGTGAAATGATTGATCAATTACCGGATACTTATTCATTGTTTAAATCTATAATGAAAGAAACCAAGTTGACCGACACTTTGACTATCAATAACGGAAAAGATCAGTGGTACACCGTTCTCTTACAAAGTAACGCAGCTTTTGCTACAGCTAATGTGACTGACAAAGCAACTTTATTAGCTAAAATGAGATTGGCACAGCCCGATATTAAGTCTGACGATCTGTTGCTGTTAATGTATGCAAAATACCACTGCATTAACCGCTTGGCCTACGCTGCCGACTTATCGTTGTCGAGTTCAGAATTAACACTAGCAACTAATCAGGTAGTTACTTTCAAAGCGAAACAAGCTTCGCTGATTTTAAATGAATATCAATCGTTGACTAAATTTGAAGCCGGAGTTAACGTAGACAAAAATTCTGAATGGACTGACATGAGCTGTAGCAACGGTGCTATGATTGACCTGAGCGGTTATATTCAACCCGTTAAACGTGGAGCTGAAGCGGTTTACTGGGAACTCTCTGATCAACCGGAGATTAAAAAATTAAAAGAATACAGAAAGCCGGGTGCATTCGTATCATTCCAACCGGGTGAATTGTCTGAACTTAATTTTGGAGGTGCCAATGGACCTTATATAGCCTATAGAGTGGATCCAGCCTATACTGATAAAGTTCAGTATGTACACCTTGATTATCTGGCCATTAAATTCTATACAAGTATCGTTAAATGGATGGAATTCAAAACACCTGTGCTCACAGAAGGAGTCTACAATGTGTGGATTTGCTGGCGTGCTAATCCATCTGGCGGAAAGTTCAAAGGAACATTTATGCAAGAAGGTAAAGAGGATCAACCGCTGTCGAATGTAATTAATATTACAGATTACTTTACACCTGGCAATACCCCTGAAGTAAATTTCAGTCTGGGCACCAAACAGTATAATGCAAAGAAGCCTAAAGGAGAATTCAACAGTAAACTAATGGGCGTGATCAAAGTTGATTATACAGGTCGTCATATTTTAAGATTAGATGTTGCGGGTGGTGGTAAAAATGCTGAAATTGGATTTGATATGATCCAATTTATCCCCGTGGAGCAAGACCAATTATGGCCACAATTTGATATAGAGGGCACATCAATTTATCCGGGAACTCCATGCGAGCAAATTGCACCCTCTTCACAACCTTGTAAATAGAAAAAATCACTCATCGAAAAAAAATACAATTAAATTATGAATTGCAACTATAAATTTAAACGCATTTTCATACTTCCACTCCTTGCCATCAGCTTTTTGGCAACCGGTTGTTATGAATCGATGTGGGACGACCATGTTGAAAAAGAAAAATTGCTGAACAGTAATCTTGTCCAAGTGATTAACACAAAATCTGAATTATCTGTTTTTTCAATACTTCTGAAAAAAACAGGATACGATAAAGTATTGGAATCGCCAAACAGTTATACCGTTTTTGCACCGACAAATGAGGCCTGGAACGGAGTGGACACAACAAATGCTGACCAAGTTCGTAAATTAATAAGTACGCTGATTGTGTATAAATCATACCAAACGAAGGATGCCGAATTATTTACATCGGTAAAAGCCATCAACGGGAAGAACATTTTTTACGACGAAGCTTCCAAAACCTTTAATGGAGCCAAAATTACAACTCCAGATGTGGTGGTAGGCAACGGTGTGATTCAAATAGTGGATAAAGTGCTTGAAAGACGAAACAATATATGGGAGTATCTTTCAGAAAACACCGGCTATTCACAATACAGCTTTATCAAAAGTATGGATGCAAAGGTAATGGATAAGGAAAAGAGTATTGCCATTGGTGTAATTCCTTCAACCGGAGAAACCAAATACGATACCGTGTGGAAAAACACTAATCCATTCCTCCAGGCATATCCTTTAAACAGTGAGGATTCAGTGTTTACCTACGTGGTAGTTGAGAACAGCGGATTTGACCTTTTGTATAACAAGTATAAGAAATACTTTACTCAATCCACTGCAGCAAAAACGGATTCAACAACCCGTTACAATGTATGTCAGGACTTTGTATTTAAAGGCATTGTGGACATTACCAAATTCGATACGCTGGTGAATGTAAATGGAGTAAAAGTACCTTTTAAAAACGTGCAGATATCAAAATCATACAACACATCAAATGGACGTGTTTATGTGATTAATGAATCTAACATCAAATTAAAAGAAAAAATAAAACCAATATATATTGAGGGAGAAGCATTTACCGGAGCAACAGATGCCAACTATGTACTTACCCGATACAAGCGTTGGGCAAGTGGGGAACGCGATGTGGTCTTAGCCTGTGGCGAAACGCAAAAAGACACCCTCAAACGAAAACTGACTAATGTTAGAGATAGTATCGTAGATAAAACGTATTACATAAACAGTAACTTAGTTGCAAATACAACGAACTTCTATATCGAGTACAAAGCAAAGGTAAACTCTGTCGATTATGATATCTACTATGTGGCATATGATGATATTTCGAGCCATTTCGACTTTACTTATACCTCTAATGGAGTTTACAAAGTTGTTCAAAAGCTATTTGTGTCTATGCCAGGCGAAAAAACGCTAAAATATGGTACTACCGGCAATACACGGGGTGTTGCAAATAATTACTTAACGACACCTACTACGAACAGATGCTTCGTAGGTCAGGGAATGGCAGGTGGTCGCCCAGAGCTGACTAGATTAAAACAGTGGAATTTTGCTGATGCAAGTCAACTCCTTACAACCCCTGTAACTACTCCTGATGCTGTAACACCAGATCCATATCTGATGACTGTTCCAAAAACAGGAGAGTTAACCATGTGGCTCTGTAATACAGCTCGTAGCAACACCGCAAGTAAACAAGGATTGTTATTCCTTGACTATATTGTATTAGTACCAAGAATTAATGAATAGTAACCATATTTCTGAAAACATATGAATCAAATAAAATATTTCATATCGGCCATAGCTTTAGTTGTTGGATTAAGCCATTCGGCTTATGCTCAAAAAGGAGTTTTAGCAGCTAATGTATCTGGTACGGTATACGAATCGGCAACGGGTAAACCCCTGTCGGGAGCTAAAGTATCGATTCTCGGAGTAACTTCTGTTATCACAGGCGATAGTGGAACGTTCACACTCAAAAAGAGTATAAAAGGAGCTTTACTCGAAGTATATGCTCCCGGATTTGCAACTAAGTTAGTGCCAGTTGTAGAAGGAAAAGATATAAAAATCGGGCTTTTAGACGACTCCTTCAAGGGAAAGTATGAAGCCATTATAACTCCTTTCGAAATGCAGAATGCTGCCCATACAACCGGCGCAATGACTACTCACGAAAACAGAGAGGATTATAAACTCGGTGCAACAACTGTTGAAACGGTCATTCAGGGAAATCTCAATGGGGTGAATACTGTATCCCGTTCGGGAGCACCAGGAAGTGGAGCAAACATGTTCATAAATGGGTTTAACTCTTTGAATGCAAATACTCAACCTTTGATTATTGTGGACGGGGTCCAATATGAGAATCAAGCCATCTACTCACTCATCGGCGGGAACTCGTTTTCGACCCTTTCCGATATTGATGTGAAAGATATTGAGAATATTACGGTATTGAAAAGCGGTGCTTCTATCTATGGTTCAAAAGCAGCTAACGGCGTAATCTTGATTAATACCCGACAAGCTAAAGATCCTGCTACTCGTATTAACTTTTACGCATACGCTGGCGTAAACTTTGAGCCAAACACCAAGTATAAAATGATGGATGGCTATAATTACAAAAGTTATTTGAATGATATGATGTCAAGCAAGGGCTTGTCTTCAAATGAAATTCAAGCTTTGCCTTATATTAACTCTACAAAACCGGTTGTTGAAAATTGGGGAATATCAGGTAATAAAGATTATTATCGCTACAACCAATCTACCAATTGGCAAGATGAGACATTTAATAATTCAATTAATCAAAATTATCACCTCAATATTACCGGAGGTAATGATGCTGCCCTTTACTCTATCTCGTTTGGTTATTTAGGTCATGGCGGATTGGTCGACAAAACATCTTTATCGCGTTACACCACCCGTGTAAATGCAAAAATAAAAATGACAGAATGGTTTAAACTGGATGCAAATATGAGTTTTGTGTACTCTGAAAGATCGTTAGCATACGAAGGATTAAACAAAAATTTCAATCCGGTTTATGCAGGTTTAGTAAAGGCACCATTTGAGAGCACCAATGTGTATAATGTATTGGGCGAAAGAGCCCCCAACTTAGAGAATGTAGATATATTCAATATTTCTAACCCGGTGGCTATTATCAACAATGGTTCGGCAACCAATAACCGATTTCGTTTCTTTGGAAAAATGAACGGAATCATTACGTTATCTAAGGATCTAACTGCAAACGTATTGATTGGGCTCACTACTGATAAAGTATCTGAGAAAGTATTTATGCCTCAAGCAGGTGTCTACCATACACCACTGCCTGACGCTGCAATTACAAATGAATCACAACAACTAAGAAATAATTTCTTTCAGGTTAATACCGATGCACGCTTAACTTACCAACATTTATTTGATTATATACACAATGTTTCCGTTCATTTGGGAACTCGTTTTCAAGCAAGTAAATCAGAACTTGATTGGGGGAAAGCCTACAACAGTGCTAGTGATGAGATGAAGGCCTTACAATATGGCTATTCTACCTTGGCTCAAATTGGAGGTTCATTGGGAACATGGAATACCATATCAAACTATTTGAATGCTGATTATAGCTACGCGAATCGTCTTTTCTTATCTGTAAATGCAGCTTTAGATGGCTCTTCCCGATTTGGTAAAAATGCAGGTGGATTCAACATGTTCAACAATAAATTTGCATTCTTCCCCTCAGTTGATGGAGCCTGGTTGATGACATCGGAGAACTTTATGAAGAACCAACACACTTTTGATGTTTTGAAATTAAGAGCCGGTTTCTCACTTACCGGTAATGACGATATTGGCAATTATTCTGCAAGAGACTACTACGTTCCTCAAGGGTTACTCGGAGCATACGGTCTGGTGAGAGGAAATATACCCAATTCGCAGTTACAATGGGAAACAACCCGAAAAGGTAATATTGGAGTTGATGCCTCATTCCTAAAAGAAAGATTAAATCTTAGCATTGATGTATATACAAGCCAAACAATAGATTTGATTAATATTCGAAATTTGGCGTCTGCATCAGGACTTGGCGTTTCTATTTCTAATGATGGTTCGTTACGAAATAAAGGAATAGATTTAAATGTTAGCGGCAGAATTATTGACCGTAAAAACTTTAAATGGGACATGGGGCTAACGGTTTCTATGAACAAAAACAGATTATCGGCAAGATCAACTGACGAATCGTTTACAACCATCGATGGAGCTGTGATCAGAACAAAAGTAGGATCACCACTAGGTCAGTTTTATGGTTACAAAACAGATGGGGTATTCAGCACACAAGCAGAGGCAACATCTGCAAATTTAAAAATAAAAAATACAGATGGTACCGTACTTCCTTTTGCTGCCGGAGATGTAAAGTTTGTTGACCAAAGCGTAAATGGTGCAAAAGATGGCATTATTAACGAAAACGATATGGTGGTGATAGGAAATCCAACACCTGACTATTATGGTGCTATCACCAGTAAACTTCAATGGAAACGGTTTACGCTTGATGCATTGTTCACTTATTCCATTGGAAACGATGTTTACAATGCGTTAAGAGCTAATCTTGAATCATTATCGGGAACAGATAATCAAACGATAGCCGCTACTTACCGTTGGAAATACAACGGACAAGTAACAAACACTCCAAAAGCAGCTTGGAGCGACCCAATGGGGAATGCGCGTTTCTCTGACCGCTGGATAGAAGACGGATCATATCTTCGTGTTAAAAGTGTGACACTCGCTTATGACTTTAAAGTAAAAACCGGATTTATAAATAGTGCTCAAATTTACGTTACCGGCAATAATTTATTGACGCTTACCAAATACCTGGGATATGACCCTGAATTTAGCACTAGTTCAAATCCATTAAGCTACGGAATTGACAATGGGGTTTCTCCTCAGCCACGTTCTGTCCTATTTGGAGTTAAAATTGGTTTGTAATAATAGTATGAAAACAAAAAATGACTCACTTATGAAATATCTTAATAAAATCACAGGTATAGTTCTATGTACACTTTTGCTATCAGCCCTGTCATCATGCCAGGATATGTTGAATACGGATGCAAAAGAAGTTGTAGAAGCAAAAGATAACTATCAGAATGTATATGATGTTGATAATGCCCTATGGGGACTATACGGAAAAGTATCCAAATTGGCCGAAAACGTGGTTGTTTTGAACGAATTACGTGCCGACTTAATGGATGTAACACCCAATTCCACCTTAGATCAGGTCGAAATAAACAATCACACGGAAACTAGTGATAACTCTTATTGCAACCCGACCGCTTTTTATGAGGTGATCCTTAATGCGAACACGATTCAAACCAATCTGAATAAAATGTTGGCTGAAAAGAAAATATCTAAAGAAAACTATGACCCCAGATACTCGGATGTAGTAGCCATTAGAACCTGGGTTTATCTGCAAATGGGCATTCAGTTTAAAGAAGTTCCTTATGTAACCAATTCTTTAGAATCATTGGATGCATTGAATGACTCTGCTAATTTTCCAAAAAAATCATTAGATCAATTGATTCCTCAACTGATTTCGGATATGGAAAGTTTGCCAACTTTAGAAATAAATACACTTTCATCGTTCTACGATAAAACCATTTCCGACAATAACAAATCATTTTTCATGAACCTACAATTTGCCGACAAGCACATTATTTTAGGAGATTTGTATTTATGGAATGACCAGTTTGTGCAGGCAGGCACTCAATACAAAGCTTATATGGATGCTGCTGATGCAACATCAAATAAAACAAATATTGAAAATAAAGTGAGCACCTGGGTTTGGGATGGATCAAATGAACCACGTTTCCAGATTTGTTACACACGTTTTAAAGATCAGAATGTAAATTCGTTTAGAAATATGTGGAAAGAAATCTTCATACGCCCTTCTACCGACAATGCAACATCGGGATCAATAGGCTTACAAGACGAAATGATGTGGATGATTAGCTATAGCGGATCATCATTATCTGCAAGCCCATTTATCAAACTTTTTGCAAATACAGGCGAAGGTAAATATCAAATCAAACCTTCGTCGTATGCTATAGACAGTCTTTGGGAAACACAGGTTCAACAATCGAATGGGTTCGTTTTCGATGGACGTGGTAGAGAATCTTCTTTCGACTATGTAAACGGACAACCGGTTGTAATGAAATATCTTTATGATTATTATAACACCTATACTACAGATGCAAACAAGACTATTCATTTGAATTATACCAATATCACAAATCCATATTCTAAACCCGGTAAATGGTTCTTGTATCGTGCTGCTTTGTTACACTTGCGCTATGCAGAAGCTGCCAACAGAGCGGGTTACCCGAGACTTGCTTATGCTTTGTTGAATAATGGAGTAAAAGCCAACTTCGAATGGTTAAGAGCAGATGGTAGCCAGCGTCCTGACAAGGAAGGTATTCAATACAGTAGTTTTAAGCCGACTAGTGATTTAGTTCCTGCAAAACCATATCCTGCACCTTTCTACCTGGATGCTCGTCAAAATGACGCTCCCTATACCTATTTGCGTTCTCCATGGAGAGACAACGGAGGTATTCGTGGACGTGCATTCCTGAATAATATTTCTACACCGGCCTATGTACATGATGGTATTGGAGACGACCATAATGACTCCATTCAATGGATTGAACAATCGTTGATAAAGGAAGCTGCTTTAGAATGTGGATTCGAAGGTCAACGTTGGGGTGATTTACTTCGTGTTGCTCGTAGAAACAGCAAAGAAGGCAAAGGAGCTGTTGCGACTATTATGAACAATGCTATCGCACATAAGTTTAACGCAGCAAAAACAGCAGCTCCAAGCATAAATGAAAGCAACTTATTCCTTCCAATGAAGAAATAGGAATAGAAAACGCTATAACCGAAAGCCCCATTAAAAAATCACAATGATTTTTTAA
>Ga0302296_1001626_pt1 | contig 15867 bp, 13 predicted proteins | sample III_Fen_N3_1_FD_194546 | JGI IMG/M metagenome (GOLD analysis project Ga0302296, IMG submission 194546) | Peat permafrost microbial communities from Stordalen Mire near Abisko, Sweden - III_Fen_N3_1 | ecosystem: Environmental > Terrestrial > Soil > Wetlands > Permafrost | place: Sweden: Abisko...
CCGCCCCAACAGAAGCAAAAAGCACCACATCTCCTTCTGAAATTTGATAACCGTTCATTTTTCCGTTTTTCACCATATTATATAATGTTGGAATTGTGGCAACGGAGCTGTTCCCCAATTTGTGGATGTTCATTGGCATTAAATGTTCAGGCATTTCACTTTCGCCATACAGCTTGTACAATTCGCGAACAATGGCTTCGTCTAGCTTTTCGTTTGCCTGATGGATGAATATCTTTTTGATCTGATTGATGGAAACTCCAGCCTTATCGATGCAGTCTTTCATCGCCAACGGTACATGCTTGATGGCGTATTCGTAGACTTTTCTTCCTTTCATTTTCACGTAACGAATCCGCGGATCAGATTCCGGGAAGTTTGATTTACCTAGATACAGGTAATCGAGTTCATCCGTACAGTGACTTTGTGCACTCATTGAAAGAATGCCACTTTGCGTTCCGTCTTTTAATTCTATGATCGATGCTCCGGCACCATCTGCAAAAATCATACTGTCACGGTCATGCGGATCCAACACTCTGCTTAGCGCTTCGGCTCCAATTACCAGACAGCGTTTTGCCATTCCTACTTGAAGAAAGGCATGTGCCTGAATCATTCCTTGCACCCATCCCGGACATCCAAACAACACATCATAGGCTACACAATTCGGATTAACAATTCCCAATTTATGTTTCACACGAGAAGCGATAGAAGGAACCGCATCTGTTTGAATGGTATGTTTGATTACATCACCGAAATTGTGTGCAACAATGATTTGATCGATTTCCTCGCGTGAGCAACCGGCATCTTTTATAGCATCTTCAGCAGCTAAAGCCGCCATATCCGAACATTGAAGATCTGATGATGCATATCGTCGCTCCTGAATTCCGGTAATGGATTCAAATTTCCGCGCAATAACTTCGGGTGATAATTCGATTTTCTCGTGCTTTTCATCGTAAAACTCGTTTACCATGAAATCACGATTGGTTTTTACGACGGTTGGAATATAGGTCCCCGTACCTGTAATAATACTTCTCATTTAAATTTGATTTTAACACAATCGTTTGATCGAGAAGTTGGGGGTAACATGAGTATTTAACTCATCAATGGGGTGATTGTTTTAACGATTACAAAGGTAGTACTATTTCGGAAAAAACAGCTTGAATCACACTTATGAAAACCCAAAATACCTTAAATCGTTGCAACAGGTCACTATCGAATTTAACAACTGATCTGCGAAAATTCGAATATATTGGATCTTCCTACCTGCTCACACAAAAGCGTGAACTGCTGATTTCACCATTTTGACCGGTCAATTGCAAGATGTACATTCCTTCTGATAGGTGTGAAATGTTCAAGTCGGATGTTTGTTGCGTCAACATTCCTGATTCCATTTCTTGTCCTGCAAGGGTGATGATTCGGTAATCTACCTTTCCTTTCGGAAGCATTACATGGAATACATCATTCGCCGGATTGGGAGCTACTGTGTATCGGAACGCATCACTTTTAGCTAAACCTAGATGTGTCAACATGTACTCGCAGTCTTCGCCCGACGGATTGTACATCAAACTATCATCTTGAAAACACTTGAATGAATATTGATAAAACTCGACAATTATCGAAGAATCGCAATTTCTACCCATCGGAAATAGAAAATCCTGCATGGCTCCAAAATGTGAATTGACGGCTCCTTGGATTCCGTAAGAACCTCCGGCCGAATCGATCAGGTTTAGTTGAATAGCTTGTTCACCATTCAAATTAACGGTTCCTACCGATTCGACTTTCGTATACGAAGAATCATTGCATTGAAGCCATTCGGTTCCATCTTCGATCAACCAGGAATCACCTACAGAAGCCGAAAAATCGTATAATACATTGAAATGATCTTCGTCCCAATAATAAACTGTATCGTTTGAAGCACGAGTGTACCAGTTTCCGAAAACAGATGCCGTATGTCCTATGTTACCGTCGGGACCAGTCATGAAAAAAGAATGTTGAATCGCATTCAATTTTTGACAGGTAAAACCATTCAAAACAGTATCACCCGTTTGTTCGATTTTAATAAATCCTCCTTCGGCAACTCCAGAGTAATTGTAATGCCAAACCGGATTCGAATTGACCCATACTTGAGAAAAAAGGGCGAATGTGAACAAAATGAAAGTGGTAGTTAATGTTGTTTTCATGTTATTTTATTTAGGTATACACCGCGAAGATACAACAGAATTTAAAAGGTTGGAATGCCATTGATTGAACGGTTTTAAAAGCAAATTGTCGTTTACGTAACGATCATTCAACTGAACTGAGTATCGAAAGACACATCTGCCTTTAAGTACGTGCATTAGTAAGTTGCCATGATAACTCTACAAATTTAAAAACTCACTTATTCAACAACTTTCTTATCAACATTCCCAACCGCACAACAAAGCAAACCCTTATCTTTGCAACTATGGATTATTTGGATAGCCTAAACGAAAGTCAACGCGTTGCCGTAGAGAACATTGAAGGACCCACGATGGTTATTGCCGGTGCAGGTTCAGGGAAAACTCGTGTATTGACCTATCGAATCGCTTATATGATGCAGAAAGGTGTTGATCCGTTCAACATTTTGGCACTTACCTTTACCAATAAAGCGGCGAAAGAAATGACCGAGCGTATCGGTTCCATCGTTGGTGGTGGCGAAGCGAAAAACATTACGATGGGAACTTTCCACTCGGTTTTTGCACGGATATTACGATTCAATGCCGACCGATTGGGATATCCGCAGAACTTTACCATTTACGACACCCAAGATACCAAGAGCTTACTGAAAGACATTGTCAAGGAACTCAATCTCGACGATAAAATCTACAAACCGAGTATGGTTTACGGACGCATTTCAGCAGCCAAAAACAACTTGATTTCACCGGAAGCTTACGCTGAAAACACGGATATTATTGCCGAAGATCGTCAGAGTCAACGACCTGAATTGGCACGCCTTTATAAATCATACACTGTTCGCTGTTTCAAGGCAGGCGCAATGGATTTCGATGATTTACTTTATCAAACTAACGTACTCTTGCGCGACTTTCCGGATGTATTGCATTATTATCAGCAAAAATTCCGCTATATTTTGGTGGATGAGTACCAAGATACGAACTATGCTCAGTACCTCATTGTAAAGAAATTAGCCGCTGTTTATGAAAACTTGTGTGTGGTGGGCGATGATGCGCAAAGTATTTACTCGTTTCGTGGCGCGAACATTCAGAATATCCTGAATTTCAAAAACGATTACCCCGATTTTAAGCTCTTCAAACTCGAACAGAATTACCGAAGTACGCAAACCATTGTGGAAGCGGCCAATAGTGTTATTTCTCGCAACAAAGAGCAAATCAAGAAAAGCGTTTGGACGGAAAACGAACAAGGTCAGCCTATCAAGGTGATCCGCACCATGACCGATAACGAAGAAGGTAAAATCATTGCCAATAAGATTTTCGATATCAAACACGCCGAAACGAGCAAGTGGAGTGATTTCGCCATTCTTTACCGAACCAATCGTCAATCGCGTTCATTTGAGGAAGCTTTCCGCAGGCTGAACATGCCTTATAAAATTTACGGAGGATTGTCGTTTTATCAGCGCAAGGAAATCAAGGATTTGATGGCTTACTTTCGCTTAACAGCCAACCCGAAAGATGAAGAAGCACTCAAGCGCGTGATCAATTATCCGAAACGCGGAATTGGTAAAACTTCTTGGGAAACAATTGTGATTGCTGCCAATCAGTACAACGTTTCTTTGTGGGATGTGATTGCGGACTTTATGAGTTATCCGGTGAATATTCCCGGAGCTGCCAGAGCCAAAATCAGCGATTTCGTTACGATGATTCAAAGCTTTTCAGCGCAATTGCTTACACAGTCGGCTTACGATCTAGCGCAGCACATTGCTAAATCTTCCGGCATTTTAAAAGAACTTTATACCGACAAAGACAAAGGTCCTGAAGAAGTAGAGCGTTATCAAAACATTGAAGAACTCTTGGCCGGTATCAAAGAATTTACCGTTCAGCGTGGCGAAGACGAACAAGCGATTCTTTCGGATTATATGATCGACGTAGCTTTGTTGACCGATGCCGATAATGATAAAGACGACGACAAGAACAAAATCACGATGATGACCATTCACTCGAGTAAAGGTTTGGAATTTCCACACGTGTTTTTGGTTGGTTTGGAAGAGAATTTGTTCCCTTCTCAACTCTCGATTAATTCCCGCACCGAGCTTGAGGAAGAACGTCGTTTGTTTTACGTAGCGGTTACACGTGCGGAAAAAACATGCACCATTTCCTATGCTTCATCCCGTTTCCAATGGGGAAATTTAGTTTCTTCGGAGCCAAGTCGTTTTATCGCCGAAATCAATCAAGATTACCTGAACTTTGAAAGCCCTTACGGTTCTTCGATGGGTGGCGGTCGATCATTGAATTCGGGCCGTCCGGTAACAGAACGTGGATTTGTGGGTGGGTTAAATAAAACAACAGCTGCACCTTCTGCCGGATCGTTGAAAAGTCTGAGCGATTTGAGCAGTAAACCTGCCACATCCGAAGCCATGAATCTGGATCTGAAAGTGGGCTACAATGTAGAACACGACCGTTTCGGAAAAGGGAAAGTAACCAAGCTGGAAGGAACGGGAGTTGATAAAAAAGCAACCATCTTCTTTCCACATGCCGGAGCAAAAACCCTATTGCTGCGCTTTGCAAAATTGACAGTTTTAGAAGATTAATCAACATACTATGAAAAAGACTGCTTTTATCACATTCCTCATTCTGATCATTGCTTCTTGCTCTTTCAATGAATCGGTGAAAATAGACCTTACAACAGGTTTAAGCTCCAAAGGTTCTGGGTTGAGTTGCGAAGACGTGTACCTTACAGTAAATAATGAAAAGGTAACACGAAACGTATTTGTTTACGGCGAGGTAATTGAGATCAACTTCAATGGCATTGAAGGATTTACCCAAAAAGGTAAAGAAGTCTTTCCGGGAATGAAACTACTTGTTCTCGACAAAAAGGGAGATACGGTTCTTTATAGTCCCGATTTGTATGCAGACTACACTGATCCGATTACGAAATCACCTTTATCACTCATTTCAAAAATAACCATCGGGAATCCCTTCCGTTCTAATCAGTCGTATACAGCCACTGTTCATCTCTGGGATAAAAAAGGAAAAGGAACATTTGATACGAAACTAGAATTCAGTACGGTTTCCAATAAAGCCATCAAAACAACTACCAGCGGTTTGACCGCTAACGAAGTGATGCTGTACAATCAAGAATCAAGCAATCCAATTGTGGCTGATAAGATTCCTTATGACACCAAAATAACGCTTGTCTTTGACGATTTGAAAGGGTACAAAAGCGAGAATGGAATCTGTGAATTCGGTTTGCGTATGGTTATTTCGGATAAAGACGGAACAGTTTTACTCAGTGAAGACGATCTGTTGGAAGGTGTAACGCTAGATGAAACAGAGCCGAACAAACAAATTCTGGGGAGCTTTACTTTACCAAGTGGAGTGAAAGGCCCGATATTACTGGAAGCAATTGTGTGGGATAAGATTGGAACAGGAAAGATTACAACGATGGCAAAACTTGAGTTAGAATAGAACCAGTTACTTACCGTTTTTCCGGACAAAACAACGCCCGACATCTCAAAGATTTCGAGCGTTGTTTTTTATCTCATATTGGTTTAGAATAAATCTATTCCTAAAAACACCGAGTTTTGCAAGTACATATCACTTGTTCCGCGTGAAAGAAAATCCAATTTGTCAGATGTGAAATATCCGACATTCAGGTTATATCCGACATTAAACCGCTCATTTACGTAATATCGAACTCCGATACCTGAATTGATCGTAAGGTAATTTCCGGCATCAACACAGTTCATTTTCATACGGTCGGTAAGTTTGTTAACTGCAACCCCCATATAAACATAGGGTTTGATACGCATATCCTCACGAAGGAGATAACCATTATTGAATTTGTAACGTACTTGCGCTCCTGTCACATACATGCGTGAACTTAAGTTACCCAACCCGAGTCGGTCAACACATCCATCACAACGATCTTCTTCGGCAACCACCTTATTTACCATATCATGTGGCTGGCAATAACCGAAGTCTCCGATGTAGCCGTATCCGCTGATATCAAAAGAGGGGTTGAGATAAACATTAACATTCAGACCTACTCCACCTCTCCAAACTTCGTTTTTTAGTTTGAATCCGTTCCCAAGGTCGCCACTGTACTTTTGAGAGCCTCCTCCGATAGTAATTCCGATGCGGTGTTGACTTGTTTGTGCAAAGCTTGATCCCACTAGTACCAAACAAGCTGTGATTAGTATTCCTTTTTTCATAATTGGTGATTCGTTAACATTGAATCAGCAAGATATAAAAAGAAAATTGTATCAAAAAATAAAGATTGTTTTAACTGATTATTTTTTCCAATCGCCCGGCAACTCCTGTTTTTCCAGAAAACGATCTTTTAAAGGCTGCCAATCATGCATCATAATTTCAGTGATTCCTAACTCTTTGAATGTCGAATCAATAGTCGACTCGTGATGCTCTTTTGAATAGATCAACAGCTCGGAAGTTTTAGTATTGATGATTAATAGTACTGGATAGGAACCACTTAACTTTGGCCAGTATTCATTGGTGTTTTCCAAAACAATGATGGAATCTTGAATCCCCACTTTCGTTAATTCACCAAATTGAAATTCATCCCCAAACAACTCGAAATCGGGACCTGAAATAACAGGATGATCTACTATCAACAACCAATCATTCATATCGGAATTGGTTGCTGAAACAATTTCAAAAGGTTCTAGCAAAGGCACCCGCCACAAATCATCGTCTTTGGAATAGGAATAAAAATCGGTCGATTCTTCTGGTATATAAGAACATCCCGCAAAGAGCAGTATACTCAACATCAGCAGTCTCATCCGATTCTAATGAAATACTACCAGAAAAATAATTCTTTCACTACCCGATCACCGAAAGGTTCACCTTTCATCTTTTCGGTCATTTCCACTTTTAGACCTTCAGCTGTAAAATCCTTGCCTTTCTTTTTTGGAGGCGTCAATTGCTCCAGAGTAGGCGCCACAATATCTACGGCTGTAGCGAAAAACACTACTCCCCCATCTTCTGTAGCTAAACCAAGCACAGCTCCCGGCAAACCTTGCACTGATTCAGGCCCTACAGTTGGGATAATATCTGTTGTAAACCATGCATAAATGCGCGTGGTATCGTCTTTTTGCCAAATGGCGCGTGTACATTCGTAACCGGCTATTTTGCGCGTTTTATCAGTGATTTTCCATTTACGGTCAACCAACGAGTCGGTAATTGTTAATTGTGTTCCCCACATATCCATGTAAACAACGCGCTCGTCTTTCACGTGATTCGCATAAACGGTATTTTTGGTGGTTACCCAACTCATTTGATCTTCCTCTTCCGGAGTAATGTAACTGAACATCGAAATCGAATCATTGAAGTATAAGGCAAATTTATCTGTCTTAATTTTATCGGCTTCTTTGATCCATTGACGCATGCGCTCATCATCAAATTTCTTGTACAAATTCGTTCTGCGTTCATAGGTTATTTTCCCATACTGCACCAATTGCCCGTGAACGGATTGCACCGTTAAAAGCGCAATCAACCCGAGGATAATACTACCACATTTCATCTTCAGCTTCTTTTACGTGATTGTTATTGAATTTCAGTGTCATTTTCGCCATGAAATAACGACGGATAACCGTGCTACGCTGATCGACAATAACGTTGTTGTTAACCGTTCTATAATTACTGATATTTTGGTTCAGGATATCGTAAGCTTCAATTCCAAACAGTAAATTCTCTGTTTTTAAGAATGAACGTTGAATGGACGCGTTCCAAATCACGTAATTCAAGTTATAGCTATTGGTACGTCCGGTATTGATCGTATACGTTGCATCGGTATTGATGAACCAACGGTGAGGCAATGTCCAGCTCACATCTGCGCTCAAATTATAATTCGTATAAGGTTGGTTACTAAACGTACTCAACGAATTGCTTGGTGCATTGTAGTCGAAACTTGCTCCAACCCCCAACATCAAAGAATCTCCATTGTAATTAATATCCAATCCTGATCCTATACCCACATTTCTGGATAAGTTTTGTTGAAGGTTAATGTAATTCTCAGTTGATGAGAAATTCCCGTTCATGTTGATATCCAAACGCAAATCTTTTACTTTCTCGATCGGAATACCAGCTCCACCCCAAACGGATCCGAAGTCGGAATGATCTACATTGATTGCTTGTGAAAGTGTTCTACCGAAAGCATCGTATGTTGTTGATGTACTGAACGCATCTTTTTGGCGTGTATAGTACATTCCGGAATAGATGTAAAACCCTGAAAGACCTTTCCACATGTTATAATTCGCGGTAATCGTGTGGGTGTAATTCGGTTTTAAGTCCGCATTCCCGATTTGCACAAAATTCGGATTGGAATTATCTCTCACCGGTTGCAATTGAGTTACCGAAGGTAAATTCGAATTCGTATTATATTGTACTCTCAAACGGCTCGACTGCGTGAATTTGAAAGTTAAGATTACTCGAGGAAGTACGTTTGTCAATCCTTGATTGATATTTGTGTCTGCGAACAAATTGCGATTGTCAATTGCGATTGTACGTACACGTGCACCAACAGAAACGCGTGCCTTCGCATTCTCGAAAATACCAAACGCTCCCACTCTGTGCTGTTGTCTATCGGTAGAGAATTGATTGGAAAACAACGAATCGATATCGGTGTAATAACCGTTCAACGGATTCAACGTTGTCTTACGTTGATCGTTGTGATTGTCGTAAAATTCGTAATCGAATTCGGTTTTGAATTTCTTGCGAATCGGCTCAACATAGTTGATGTATCCCGTTTGAGAAAGACTTTCATAACGATTTTCTTTCTTTTGGTCAAAACTTGAATTTACGACTTGTGATCCTGCATCAATATCTTCTGTTAGGAGCGATCCATCTGAGCTGTTATTATCTGTTGCGATATTATAACGAGCAGTTAACTTTCTGTTTTTCTTCTTAAAGTCTTTGTAATAGCGTAGCGTTGTATTCATTCCTAATCCATCGGCAACGGAAGAATTGTCAATCGATGTATAGCGCGACAATGAATCGTTAAACGCTCTAAAATCTGTACGTGACAACGATGTTTGATTCGATTGATTAATCGTCAACTTCGGTTCGAATTCAATACGGGAAGAGGAATCAAGTTGTTGAGTATATTTAATACCAATGCTGTGTTGTTTATATTGCTCTTTCTTAGCTGAAGCTACATCAGTAAAATAGGTTGTGTCTGTCAAATTATACTGAGACCGACTATTTCCAACAGTTGTAATTTGGTTGTCGGCATAAGAGTAATTGATACGAACCTTTCCGCCCTTCCACAATTTTTGGTCGAGGTAAAAACCGGCTTTAAATGTTTGCGGAATACCGTTATCCGTATTCACCGATCCTGAAGTTCCTGAATAATCAGGGTCATCGGATTCATTCCCCCAATTTCCTCCTTCTTCAAAACCGAATTTAAATAAATCACGGAAATTCAAATCGGCTTTCGGTGTATTGGAACCTAATGCGTAGACCGCAATTTTTTGTTTGTTGTTGTATTTATTGAGCAATAAATCTCCTTCGTAAAACCCTTTATTGCTTGGTATAAACTTGTCGAGTCCTCCGGCTAGATTGACCTTTCCGAAGTAGCCCTTCTTCGCTTCCTCCTTGAGCTTGAGATCGAGCACCTGAATTTTCTCATCGCTTCCGTCCTCGCTATCTTTTTCATAAACTTCTACGGTTTTTACCCCATCGGCAGCTAAGTTTTTGGTGGCAATAGTTGGGTCGTTTCCGAAAAACTCGTCACCGTCAACCAACACTTGTCCGATTTCTTTACCTTGAGATGTGATTTTTCCATTCTCATCGATCTTCATACCCGGAAGTTTGCGAATCAAATCTTCGACCACCGCATTTTCCTTGACTTTGAAGGAATCGGCAACGAACACCAATGTATCTCCACGATAATAAACAGGGTTCTTATTGGCATAAATCACCACTTCTCCCAATCCCGTGGCTTTATCAGGCATTGGAATTGCATTCAATTCAAAGGAATTGTTTTCAGGACTTCCGAAAAAGTAAGAAGTGAAATCACCGTAATTCGGATGACGAATGACCAATTGAATGGTGTCTAGCGGCAATGAAAACGCAAATGATCCGTTTCGATCTGTTCGTTTGAAGTCCAATAAAGTGGAATCACTAACACGCATTGCCATAACAATGGCGTTGTTTACGGGCTGATTAAAGTTGGTGTCTATTACTGTTCCCGAAACCGTCATTCGCTGTGCAAACGACGAAGAGCACATGAGTAATAGAACAAAAAGTAAGCGTTGTTTCAAGGGTCTTAGTTTTAATAGTACAATAGTACGATGATTGCTTAATTTAGAATAGTGATTTGGTAACATCGGCACGAAGATATTATGAATGGGGATAAGTCAAAGAATTTTGTTTGGTTACATTCGTTAAATTTTGTTAGGTAATTTTCTTTACATCTTTTTTATACCGATTAAAATGTAAAAAAGAAGCGAGTTAAGGGAGCACCTCGCTTCTTTTTACTGCATACCGCCTATGATTTTAAAATCACCACCTGACGGACTTCTACTTCTGTTACTTTTCTTGGAATTCCTTCCGCATTTACATAGGTTCTATTGACCAGCTTACCTGTCACAGCAACTCGTTTTCCCGTGCTACAGTATTTGTTCACAAACTCGGCTGTTGTGCCCCAAGCAAACATACTGAACTGATGGATGCGGGTACTTAGCCGTTTAGCTTCTCTATTTTCTGTACTCACGGAAAAACGTGTCACCATGGCACCACTCTCAAAAACCGTGACCAACGGATTCTTGCCGAAGTCACCTACTATTGTTACCTGATTTCGAATAGCACTCATTACTTCTTCTTATAAAATGATCAAATCATTCACTTCTATCTCGGAAATCATCTGGCGCTTACCATTTTCAAGGCGATAAAACCGCGATACAAGTTTTCCTTCTATTGCCAAATTAGCGCCCTTGGTGCACAATTCTTCCAACACGCTTACCCATCTGCCCCAGGCGGTCATGCGGTGCCAGTTTTGTCTGACACACACATTCCCGTCTTCGTCGAGGTATGACTCATTGGTCGAAAGTGAAAATTGGGCGACTTTTCTCCCTCCCGGCAATACAGCTATTCGCGGTTCGGAAGTCATTTTACCAATGAGATTTACGTGATTCATGTGAAATTGCTGTGTAGTGATTGCGTGATTGTTCATAATGAAGGGAGATTACTTGCTTGCTTTTGTTGTCAATATTAAAAACTCATTCATTTCAATCTCGGTACTGAAGCGTTTTTCACCTGCTTTTGTTTCGTAAGATTTATTCACCAAGCGACCTTCTACGATCACCTCCATTCCTTTTTCCAACACTTTAGCAATTCGATCAACTTGCTTTCCCCAAGCAACCACATTGTGCCATTGTGTATTATCTACCCACTCGCCATTTTTATCTTTATACGGTTCACGGGTTGCAATACTCATTCGGGCAATTTGTGATCCCGATTCGAATTTCGTGATTTCAGGTTGTCCCCCAAGGCGACCGATCAAGCTTACTTTGTTACGTAATGTGTTCATACTGTTTGTGTTTTAAACGTTTGTAAATAATTTGTTTTGTTACGATCAGTAGTTGTAACTGATTGACGATGCAAAGTTGTGGCAGCCTCAAAATCAGATTCGGTTAAAATTCAATTACTGTCGATAGTTTTTCGTTTGTAATCGGTTATTATCGTTTTTAAAATTGATTTTCAAGTAATTATAATTCAAATGAATTTTAAAAAAATAACTTAAAAAAAGCGATTAACTTTAACAATATGAAAAAAGCACTAATTGCAGGTGGTACAGGATTGATTGGAAATGCATTGGTAAAACAGCTAATTGCACATTCCGAATACGATGAAATTCATTGTTTGGTGCGAAAACCAGGAAATTGGTCAACCGAACAGGTGAAAGAGCACGTTGTGAACTTCGAACACTTAGCTGATGAATTGCCAAAAGTGAATGCCGATTGTGCTTTTTGTTGCTTGGGAACGACACTCAAAACGGCCGGAAGCAAAGAAAAACAATACCGCATAGATCACGATTATGTGGTGGATTTTGCCCAGCAATGCTTCAATCTGGGGATTCCACGATTGATTGTGATTTCTTCCATTGGGGCTTCCGCGACAACAAGCAATTTTTACTTACGCACAAAAGGTGATATGGAACGGGATTGTTTGGCTATCGGATTTGAAAGCACCATCATCCTTCGTCCTTCCTTCTTGATGGGTAATCGCAAGGAATTCAGATTGGGCGAAAAATTCGCGAGCGTATTGATGAAAGGATTGGGTTTTCTATTTGTTGGGAAATTGCGTAAATACAGAGGTATTCATGTGGATCGAATCGCAGAGCGGATGATTGCATTGTCACTTGCGGAACAGCTCCCCCACTCGGAAATCATTGAATCTGACCGGATATAAAAAAAGCGAAAGCACTGATGCCTTCGCCTTATCTACCTAACCCACACCACTATAATCTTAGAACCTGTTTAAAATTTTACCACTAAAAACTCGGTTCTTCTGTTCACTTGATGCTGTGCTTCAGTATACTTGGGATTATTCTTCCCTTCACAAGCACAACCATTGAGTAATTTCGATTCTCCGTATCCCATACCGTAAATCCTATTCGGATTGGTGGTAATACGTGCTTTGATGTATTCAGCCGATGCCATTGCACGTTTTTGGGAAAGTTCCTGGTTTTTCGCTGCTGTGCCGCGACAATCGGTATGCGAACCAAGCTCAACCACCATCGTTGGATAATCGTTCATCACTTTCACGATTTTATCCAACTCAACAGCAGCATCAGCACGGATATTGAATTTTCCGACATCAAAGAAAATCGGTTTCAGATCGGCGACTTTTGCCAAATCCAAGCCTACATCCATTTTGTCCATACTTAGGTTCATTTCATCTGAAACCACATATTTCCCTTCTTTATCCAACACGCGATTGTAGGTAATTCCTTTAGAGATGTACCCGTTTTTCTCTAGGCGGATGTTGTAACTAATACGATCATTGATCTTACGATCACGAATCGGGCGGAAGATTTCTCCTTTTTCATTGGTATACACCACTTCCTGTTCGCCATTCAGGTTATTGATCAGGATGATTTTCACACTATCAAGAACATTTTTGCTTAGTTTGTCGGTAATGGTTGCCAATAAAGCGAAACCCGGATCTTTTTCCAATACCACTTCTTGCTCCACATCAACAGGCGTTTCATCGCTAATTGCAAGTAAACTTGTACCGTCAAAATACTTTTCTTTCGTTCCAAGGAAATGAAAATTTCCGGTTTTATCGGTTTCAAAAACAAACTCACCTTGATCTCCTGAAATCACTTCTGCAACTGCAATTCCAGCGTTGTCGGTAATCACAACCTTTGCGCCGGGCAACAAATCCCCTACCTGATCTTTTGCTATTCCTTTTATCGTTCTGCCAAACGAGAACGGATTTTTCATAGAGAAACTGTACAAATCATCGTTCCCCATCCCGCCTATTCGATTAGAAGCAAAATAACCATGCGACATTTCGGGATTTAACCACACCGAAAAATCATCGGCCGGAGAATTCATCGGCGACCCCAGATTTTGGAATCGGGTTACGTTGTTGTTTTTCCATTGACCTACAAAAAGGTCTAATCCACCGTAACCCGGATGTCCGTTTGAGGAAAAAATCAGTACTCCGCCGGCATGTAAGTATGGAAACATCTCATCGCCGCTTGTATTGATTTTGGATAAATTCTCGGGAGTTGACCAAACGCCATTGGTGCGAACGCTTTTATAGATATCAACGCCACCTTTCCCACCGGGCATATCTGAAGCAAATACAATGGTATTTCCGTCTGCAGAAAGTGTTGCATGACCAACGCTAAAATCATTGCTATTAAACGGTAACTTGGTAGGTTCGCTCCATGTAGTTCCTGTTTTAGTGGAAACCAAGAGTTGAAGTTGGCGGGTACCATCCGGACCTTTTCCCTCGTAGTTATTTCGTGTTATGAACAACTCATTTCCGTTAGGGGAAAACGCAACCGGTCCTTCATGGTAACGTTTGTTGATTTCTTTGTTGTCGAACAACCACCATTTCGAAACATTATCCTGACTTATTTCAGCTACACAAATGTCCAAAAACGCTAAATGATTACCCGACCAGCGACGCCAAACCGAATTGGTTTTGTAGCGTGAAGAAGCGAAATATAGCTGATTTTCATACATCACCGGAGCAAAATCTTCCTGATCCGAATTCATACTCATGCTTTTTACGGAGAAATTAGCACCATACTGCGTGAATTTTTGCACCGATTCATTGAGCAATTGAAAACGTGCAGCCTCTTCATTCTCAGGATTCAGTGTTCCGTAGATTTTCAATTGCATTTCAGCTTCGTTATACTTTTCGTTTTTCATCAGTATACGTGCATAATTGAGATGATCGTTCGGAACTTTATCGGAACTTGTACAAACTTGAGCAAAGTACGTTTCCGCCTTTGCGTAGTTACCCATCATATCATAACTTTCAGCCAATTCCCGCAATACATCAACATCTTTTCGGTCAACTGCTTCTAATGTTTCCACCGAAGCGATATAATCATACTGATTGAAGAGTTTAGCACCTCTTTTTTCGATTGTTGTTTGGCCGGTAGCACCGAAACAAACGGCAATACATGCACTATAGAATAAGATTGTTTTCATAACTTCTAGAAATAGCGTGGTGATTTAATTCTTTTTTCTTTGTTGAAGATCAAGTCATAACGTAGCATTAATTCATGACTTCCTGCATTGTAGCGTCCGGTACTATTCACGGTTGACCAATCAAAGGAATAACTCACCATCAATTGTTCATTGACATTGACACCGGCCAGAATTCCAAAGGCATCACCGGTTCGGTACATCGCTCCCAACGTCACCAAATCGTTGATGATGAAATTGGCGGTCAAATCCATTTGAATCGGTGCAGCGGTCGCAACTTTCGTTAACAATGTCGGTTTGAATTTCAATTGAGGCGACAGTTGAAATACAGCACCGGCAATAAAGAAATAATGCCGTTTTTCGGAGCCGATATTTACTGTAGTGTTTCCTTTTTGACCGTAAAAATTGTTTTCTACAATCTTTGGAACACTTACGCCTGCGTAAAATTTCGGTGATTGATAATACATCCCAAACCCAACATTTGGCATCATACTACTTCGCACGCCTTGCGCAAAAGTGGCATCGTTTTGATCTTGAAGTGTGATTTGCTGCAAACCGGCTGTGAAATTATTCATCCCGCCTTTCAACCCAAATGCCAACCGGCTATTCTTGGTGATTTTCATCCGATACGCAACATCGACATACATAGAGGTTGTGGTTGTAGGGCCGATTTTATCATTTACGACACTCAATCCCAAGCCCAAACTTTCCCAGGCAACAGGAGCATGCGCCGTAAATGTTTGCGTCATGGGTGCGCCCTCAAATCCTACCCATTGAAAACGCCCGAGTGCAGTCATGGTTAAAGCATCACGGCTCCCTGCATAACCAGGATTAATAGCGAGTGTATTGTACATATAATGTGTGTACAATGCATCTTGTTGCGCTTGGGCAGAGTAGGCACTCAACCCGGCAATTATCAGTAAAAAAAGGTTCTTTTTCATCTTTTTATCGTGTTAAGTAGATATAGCCTTTCAAGGTTTTATCGTCATTCAGTTTTAAGATGTAGAAGTATGTTCCTTCCGGAAGCTCCGTTC
>Ga0302296_1001635_pt1 | contig 15808 bp, 14 predicted proteins | sample III_Fen_N3_1_FD_194546 | JGI IMG/M metagenome (GOLD analysis project Ga0302296, IMG submission 194546) | Peat permafrost microbial communities from Stordalen Mire near Abisko, Sweden - III_Fen_N3_1 | ecosystem: Environmental > Terrestrial > Soil > Wetlands > Permafrost | place: Sweden: Abisko...
AACCAGTTCAAGGTCTTATATATAAACGATTCTTTTTCAGGAAAATAGACTGAAAGCCGGATGTTTTGCTGAAAAATATCGTTTGGAAACAAATTCACATGGTAAGGACTTTTTCTAAGGTGAACCGAATCAGCTTTTTCGGTCTTATTTGAAAGTAAAGAATCCCTGAAGATTCCAAATTCGAAAGGAATCGGGATATCGCGGTTTTGGAGTTCTTTTTTTAATAAATTGCTGACAAGTTCTGTCGAAATTTCATTCTCATCCCAGAAAGTTATTTCATGAACAACTTTATCCGCAACTCTTTTAAGTCGGCGAGTTTTTATTTTGAATCTTTGTTTAATTCCTGAAAATGAATCTTTTAGCTCGTAAAAATGCTCGGCTAACGAATCAAATTTGTTGATTCCGTGTGTATAAGCTGAATCAAGGTTTCTTCCCAGGTTGTCATCATAAACATATTCCTCTTTTCGCTCGGTTTGCTCGGTTTGCCCGGCACCATTTTTTGTAGTAACCTGTAATTGATAACCATTTTTTCTTTTCCCCGATTCAACAATCATTTCGATTTGTCGGGCAGTGTGATTTTCCGTTGAATTTGGCCGATTGCTTCGGTTTTGTTTTTGGTTTAGAAATCGAGGTGGTGGTGGAGGAATATTTTTGAAATTGCTGAAATTGACCGAATCGTCAAATGCAAAATGATTGATCATTCTGAAATCCTGCATTGTTTCGAGGCGATTGCTGGTGCTGGTAAGCGCTTCGTTCACATTACGGTCGAACAATTCATTTCTGACACGGATCGCATTGTTCATCCAAACCAGTTGAATAATAATAATTCCGAGAATCGAAATTCCCATCAATGCGATCAAACCTGTGACGATTTTTTTGTTCATGTCTCAAAGATAATTATTAAATACTGCCATTTCAGGACTTTAACTTTTTGTTAACAGATTTTAACCGGGCTTTAACTCATGGTAAGGTTTCGGCTTTCGTATATTTGTTACTGAAATTATTCATCTAAAATTAAAGGATCATGAAACACAGATTAACAATATTTGGTTTGGCAGGATTGATTGCTATGTTATTTTCTTCGGTAATGATGGCGCAAAATGAAAGCGATGCAAAAGATGCAAAAAAGACTCGTCGCGTTAAGCTTGAGAAAATTGAAAACGGCATAAAAATGCAACTCGATACGGTGCTTGCCGGCGATGATGTATTTCTCTGGAACGGCGATACAATTGACTGTAATAAAATGAATAAACATTTTAGACATGATGCCTTTAAAAAACTGAAGCACCTTAAAGTGGCGGTTGATAGCGACGAAAATGATGAGAATGTGATGATCGATCCAGGTTTTCCTCCAATGCCATCAATGCCACCACAGGAAATGAGGAGATGGAGACAGGATAATCGTGTCATCGACCTGAACGATCCGGCTATTATTAGTTTCAGGAAAAAAGATTTGAAAGGCGGCCTTGAGAAAATTGAGATTATCCGGAAAAAATCAGAAGGGCCTGAAAATATGAACTTTAATTTTCGAAATGAAGATGAATTAATGCCCCCAATACCTCCTGAAGCACCCGAAATTATTAAAGAATTTAAAAATGGCAAACCCGAAATTAAGATAATCAGGAAAGAGAAGAAGCAGGAAGGAAATGCTGGAAAAGAAAATGAGGAGAAAGTCGGACCTGAAGAAAATAAATAATGTTTTGCGACGTTAATTGCAAAGGGTAAAGTAAAATAGGAGAACAATTAAACAGCAGAGAAGGACGGAGTTATCTCCGCCCTTTTTTTTAGTTTATAATTTGGCAGTTCGGTTGCCTGATTTTAAAAAGCCACCGAAGGGGGATTCGGTGGCTATAATACCTAAACTATTTATTATTAGGTTGTTTCAACACATAGCGTCGAAAATTATTTAGATGCTGTTTAATTCTTTACATGAAAAAAATCGCGTTATGTGTTTTCGAATCAAACATAGAAAATTGCTTTGCCGATAAAAAATATTTTCTACGAACGACCATTTTGAGGCGATAAACAGTCGTAGAAATACTATAATGCGAAATGTTTTTGTTGAATGCCCAATTTTTGTCGTACGCATACAAAACTTTGCCGAAAATACCTGATTTCAATGCAATTGCCCAATCCGGGAACAGGGAAAAATGAGCGTTGAATGCATAAAAAGAGACTGCCATTTTGTGACAGTCTCTTAAAATATCGGTTTGAATGAGGCTCTACTCTTTACCGGAATTATCGCGTGAATTGCTTATTAACTGCATCTTACCGGAGCTTTCAATCGCCTTCATGGCAATATCTTTCACACTGGTTTCAGCGGTAACTGCTTTTTTCGACAATTCACTTGTAATAGCTTCCATATCTTTGATCTTGCTTTTCAGGGTCTCGATGATTTGTTCTTTCAGCTTGATTTCGCCTTCGGTTTGTTTGGCGGTCAGCTCTTTTTCGAACCGGAATTCAGCTTGAAGTTTTTCAGTGATCGCTTTCATAGCTGATGTAACAGCTTTCTCTGTTTCAGCAGGGAAGTCAGCATTTTTAGTCCGTAATTCTTTCAGTTCCATCTCAGCCGCAACTACTTCGGCCTCGCGTTGGGCAATATCTTTATCGAAGGCTGTTTTCTTTTCGGTTAATGCTTTTTCCAGACTGGCTTTCTTCTCCTCGTACAGATCACTCTCTTTTTTCCGGGTCAGTTTAAGGTTGTAAACATATTCTTCTTCTTCACGTTTCCGGTCTTTGTCGCTTTTATCTTTATTTTCTTTTTGTTGTTCTGCCCATTTTATCTGTTCGGCTTTCCAAAGCTCTTTTTGCGCTTTCATGGATGTTTCGAACGATTCATTTTCGATTTTAATCTTTTCGTCAAAACTAATCTTGTCGGCTTTCATTTTTTCGTCAAAGGCATTACGTTTGTCAGCTATTTCGGCTTCAAAAAGCGCTTTTTTCTCTTTTTGTGCCTGAAGCATGGCTGCCAGCGAATCGGCATTGGCCGAAAGTTGGTAGAGTTCTTCCAAGTTCTGTCTTTCGAGGCGAATGGCCGATTGGATGTCTTCCAGCTTCTTAAACTCGGCTGTCAACAACTCGCTCAATTTGTCGAGATCTTTGGCAACATTTAATTTTAGGGAAGTGATGCCGTTTACGATTCCTTCGGTGGTATTTTCCGAAGCTTTTTTTACAACCTCCACTTGCCGCTTTTCTTCCTGAACCTGTTTGGGTTCAGTCGTTTTTTGAGATTGATTTTTTTTCAATGCCTCTTCATAAGCAGCAAGAATTTCGTTTTTGGTGTTCTTTAAACTGATTTCTGGTTCCATGGTATTATTGTTGTGTGAGTCTAAATATAAAGTGCATTTTAGCTAATATAGCCAAACTGTCTAACGCATTGATGTAGTTTTCGTCAAGATTAATATCGTCGCAAGCATAATTGAAGGCTTGCATTCGCGATGCATTATCCTGAGCTGCCAGTGAAGCGAGTTTGAATATTAAGTAGTTATACATTTCTTCAACATGAAGTGAGGTGCGTCCGGGAAAAAAGAAATTTCGATTATACGTTTGTAGAAAGAGTTCGTCTGATTCTTCGAGAACATCTTTTTCAATCCATAGCATCCTGATTAAAGCATAGCCTGGAAATTTTTTAGCATACTCTTCCAGTTTCGAGAGGTATTTCTTTGATTCTTTTTGTTGAAGGATAAGTAGTTCTAGATAATAGGAGGCAGGAATATCCGGTGTTTGTTTCTTGAATTCTTCCAGTAATTTACTGGCTTTCTTTATTTTATCATTCGATAGTTCGTAAATTTCCAGAAAGAGCGATCGGGCCGAGTCAGAAATTTGTATCGAACCGGGTGCGATTCCCAACATTTCGTCGGGCACTTCATCTTCTGTCAGGTCGATATTCAGATCATCGAAATATTCATCATAGTATTGATCCGAGAGTTCCGGATCAACAAATTCTTTGAAAATGGATTCGGCTAGCCTGACAAAATGTTTTGCACTTTCTTCGTCATGCATATTCGTCTTCGGATCCATTTCTAAAAATAGTTTCTTTTTTTCTTCGAGGTTTAAATCTTTAAACTCATCTTCATCCAACCCATCATCGTCAAATTCTCCTTCTTCTGGTTCGCCTTCATCTGGGTCACCTAGTATATAGTCGTAATTCCCCGGACCGGCAGTTCGTTCAAGCTGGGCAATTACGGCATTTTGTTTATGATCGTCATCATAAGGCCCATTGACATAAAGTGGTTTCCCATCCTTGCCACATTCAATGTCAATCAATTCAACATCTTCGGTGTCTTCTTCAAGCATAAAACGGGTTATGGAAGTATATTCCTTGTGCGGTTTAAAGCCATAATCTTCGGCAAATTCAATCGCTGAATAAACGATATTGTGTGCCAGGGTATAACTAATAGGAATATAATTGCTGTTTTCCTCACGAGTACCTAGTTTCTCCTGATAATCAGTCCGGGTAACGTTAAAAAGATAATGGGTATCTTTTAGCCCCAGACAATATAAATCGACCAGGTAAAAACAAGCTGTAATATTTCCGTTGGTATGGCTACGGGCGACAATCAGATTGGCCATGCCTTCTTGCTGCCATTCGGGATTTACCAGACATTCATAAATGGGAAGTGTACGTGCTTTTTTACGGATGTAATTCTCAGAACTCAGCATCTGTATTACTTTTCCTGCGTTCTTTTTGGCCATTTGTTCGTGAGTTTTTATAGTTTTTTCAGGCTATAAAGATACACGATTCTTACAAATCCAGATTTTTTTAATGTTTGTTTAGCAGGCTAAGTTTTTAATTTTTCGAATGCATCGCATTTAAAGTCCTTGTTGTTCCAATTATCGAACCGCCTTAATCGGCAAAGTAGTTTTTCTTGCTGATTATCAATTCAATGTATTTTGCAACTCATACATATTCCGGAAACGGGTATTGATTCCTGATTTATTTCATTGGTATCTTCTTCGTGAAACCCGGTTAATTCTTCCGGCTTTTCATAGATTTCATTTTCAAAAAAGTCGGGGATTTTTTGAAGCTTGATTTCGTCATCTTTAACCGTATTAAGAATTGGCAGGATTTGGTCTAACAATTTTTGAGCGCTCATGAATTTGGTGAAAATAAGGATTTCATCTCAAGATTAAGATGAAATCCCTTGGTTTATAACCAATTCGTTTATTCGAAAATGTTGTTTAGCAAGCCTCCGCTGGCTTCTTTGCGGCTGTTGGGCCCAAACGAACTTAGTTGTGCAACCAGTTTCCGGATAGGCATCGACTGTAACCATACTTTTCCTTTCCCCCTCAGCGTGGCAAGGAATAAACCTTCACCGCCAAACACCATCGAACGTAAATTTCCGGCCTGCTGAATGTCAAAATCAATGGATTCTTCGAATCCTACGATGCAACCGGTATCAACACGAATAACTTCGTTGTTTAGCTGGCGTTCGATTACAGTTCCTCCGGCATGTATAAAGACTTTTCCATCACCCTGAAGATTTTGAAGAATAAATCCTTCACCGCCAAAAAAACCAGCACCCAGTTTTCGGTTAAATCTCATGGATATTTTTGTACCCAAAGCGGCACAAAGAAATGCATCTTTCTGTACAATAAGACTTTCCTGGTGTTCCTGAAGATTGATCGGGACAATAGTTCCGGGATATGGCGCCGAAAAAGCAACATGCTTTTTGCCCCAACCCTGGTTGGTAAAATGAGTAATAAATAACGATTCTCCGGTAAGAACCCGCGAACCAGCTGCAAGTAATTTGTCGAATAAACCTGCACGCGGGTTAGACCCGTCACCCATTTTTGATTCGAAACTAATACCGTCTTCCATGTAAAGCATGGCGCCAGCTTCGGCAATTACGGTTTCTCCCGGGTCGAGTTCAATTTCTACCAACTGAATGTCGTTACCCACAATTTTGTAATCAATTTCGTGTGATTGCATGAACTAAAGTTTTTATAGATTTTTCTTGAACAATGTCGAACAAATTTAGGGAATGTTGGTAATATGAGCGACGTTTTTCGACCAGAAAGTATATTTTACCGGTAAAGCATTTAAAGAGCACATTCAGAAAGGAAATTTCAGAGTAGGCTACTTCCAGGGCCACTTCACACAGTCTTTAATTTCGGGGAAAAGCACATAATCGGCTTTCCCTTTTAGCACAAGAGTTTTAACCGATAGTCCCTGAAAATGAAGCAATGCCTCTTGCAGGGTTTTTCCGGAAACCGAAACATCGTCAACCAGAAGGATGCGTTTGTCTTTTAACGAAGGCATGGGTGGAATATTCAGTATCACAGGATTTTCGTACCTTGGAGTATTGGTTTCGTCGCGGTAATTGAGCGTGATGATTTGAAGTTCGCAGCCCAGATGAAATGCCACAAGGCTGGCCGCAACAATGCCGCCGCTGCCAATTCCGATAACCAAATCGGTATCAGGAAGCGATAGTGCGCGAAGTCGGTTTGAAATTTCGGTAAAGGAAATCGGGACCATAAATTTCAGGAAAAGGAAATCAGGAAAAAGGAAATGTGACTTTAATTTATCTCCTGAATTTCAGGATGGCAAGGTTCAGAATTCCAATCAGTAAAATACCGGGAATGGCAATAATGATGCTGCTAATCCAGAATGATACAGGATTTGAAAGGTTGCCTGAAACGGACAATCCTATTGCAACAACGAATGACGCCAGAAGATAAGATAGCGGGGCAGCAAAGTATTGTATGACTTTCGTGTTTTTAAGGACTGACAGAACCAAAACAAATAAAACCACTTCAAATCCCAGTGCGACAACCATTTCAGGAGCTGGTCGGCCCATCAGCAGATAGTTGAACAGCGGTGCAAAAACACCTGCAAAAATGGCTACATGTTTCTTGTAAAAGTAAGCTGCAATCATTGGTGCAAAAAAGATTGGCAACAAAACTGCTCCCGAAATTTGTCCGTTAAGGTTAGGAAGTAAATGTACCAGAATTGGCAGAATCATAGTAGCAGCAAGGATTACAACTGTTTGTACTATTTGGTATCTGGATGAAAGCTGAAGAATATATCTATTTTCCATTTTAAAAGGTTTGAATTGAGTTCATCAAAAATACTTTTTAAACGATAAAAAACAACACTTGTTAAGAGTGGTTATTTTTAGTTGTGAACGATGTTTCATACAACGGAATTTCGATGAAAAAGGTGGTGCCTTTGGCTTCCCCTGTTTCATGCCAGATTTTACCGTTGAAACTGGTAATGATGTTTCGAACGATGGATAATCCGAGGCCCATCCCACTTGTTTTAGTTGTGAAATTTGGCTCAAAGAGGTGTTCCTGAGCTTCTTTACTAATCCCGGCGCCATTGTCGCTGATCGAAACCTGAACCACCGATTCGTGTTTCCCGACAGCGATGCGTATTTCTCCCTTTTGGTCGGCCGGAATTGACTGAATCCCGTTTTTTATCAGGTTCAGAAATGCTCTTGAAAGTTGCTCTTTATCTGCAAAAATCCGGACCTCACCTTGATGGTTGTCCTCCAGCGAAAAATGCAGATTTTGGTTCGGTTCGAACAAGGAGCATACATTCTGAAGTATTTCAATCAGGTTAAATACTTCATTCTTAGCCTGTGGCATTTGTGCAAAGTTCGAAAACTCGGTAGCGATTCCCGAAAGAGTATCGATCTGTTCAATCAGATTTTTGGTTACCCGTTCAAAAAAAGCATCATAATGCTCATTCCTTTCCTCTTTTGCTTTTTGCAAATATTGTATGTTAAGTTTCATTGGTGTGAGCGGATTCTTAATCTCGTGTGCAATTTGTTTGGCCATATCGCGCCATGCCGATTCACGTTCCGACCGGGCCAACAGTTCAGCGCTTTCGGCCAGTTCAATAACCTTGTGATTGTATTCCTGAACCAATGCGCCAATTTCATCTTCGGCCTGATAGTTAATCTGTTCGCTCTTTTTGCCCAGCTGAATGCTTCTTAGTTTCTCGCGGATAAGGCTCAACGGCTGGGTAATTTTGTTTGATAGAAAAATGGCTATAATCACACTGGCCAGAAAAAGGATCAGGTACAGGTTTATAAATACCACAATGAAAGTCGAAATGCTTTGCTTCAGGTCGTCTTCGCGGGTGAAATACGGAAGGTTAAGGTAGCCCAGGTAATCGCCTTTGTTGTTGATGATTGGCTCATAAGCAGACAGATATGAAAGATTGCCTATTTTTTCGGGCTGAAAATAGTTGAGCCGATAACGTTCGGATAGTGCATAAAATGCCTTCGAATTCATCCGTTCTGAGATAATTCCTTTGTCGAAAATTTCGGGACGCGAGGTGGCTATCAACGCTCCGTGTAAATCATAAATATTGATGTCGGTCCTGAAAATATTGGATAATTTGTATAATTCGCTGAAAAGCCATTGCTGTAATTCGGGATTGATCGAATTCACGTAGATCAGTCGGTTTTTAATTTCTTCGGAAATGGATTTTATCTTTTCCTGCAAATCAACCAGGTGTCTGTTGCGGTATTCCTGAATGTTGTAATAGATGGTACCTGTTGCCATAAAAAGAAGCGAGAGGAGAACTACCAGAATGATGGACCCCTGAATTCGGAAGCGGAGATCATGCGGAATGATCAGTTTCCGAAAACTGGCATTTCCAACGGTTGCAGCGATTAAAATAAATGCAAAGTAAAATACAAAAATGTATGGAAATGAAATCAGGTAATCGAAAAATGTAAGTGATTGATTACTAACTATTATGTGATTTTTTTCGTCGAAAGTGTAAATCAGGTGATCGTATCCATCCCATTTCATCAGTTGAAATTCGGAATTTGTCTTTTTAAGGTTGTACGATTGCAGATAAAAATTGTAGGTGTATTCTCCTGAACGGTTCACCAGTTCCTCTTCAAAGTATTTGGCATACGAAAGGTTTTTGTAACGAAATGGTTTGATAACTGATCGGTCGATAAGCAATTCAGGAAATCCAATTCCCTCCGATATAATTCTTGAATTGATCTCGATAAATACGTTTATCCCGTTCGAAGTATTCCGCAACGGATAGTGAAACTTTCCGAAGTAAGAAACCCTTCCGTTCATATTGTTCATAAAATAAAAGCTGCTTCCCGGAATTATAATTCCTGATTTTTTAATCATGTTGTCGAAATACGGCAAGCACGGCTCTGATATGTTTTCGGGTTGAATCAAAACCGGATCAGTCCCGGTACAAAAAGTGTACTGAATGTCGTATTTTCTGAAATATCCGCTGAAATAGGTTCGGGTAAGATAGTCTTCCAGATCGTCGTAGGGTGGTATCAACAGCGATGGAATTATCGAATCCGTATTAAACTGACTCTGCATCCGGGTAAGTAAAACTTCGGCAACGGGGTCTTGTTCCGTGCTTAAGTTGATGGCCATCAGTTTCTGTACCTCTATTTCGCGCTTTTTGACTGTATTGTAAACCACCAGTAGGCTGAATACCGAAAATAGCGTGATAAACAATATGATATACGAAAGCGAATAAAGTGAGACATGCATCCTTTTGATCTGGCACTGAAGGATATTGACAGCAAAAAAGAGCGTCAGAAAATACGACCATCCGGAAGGGAAAAGAAAACATAAAATGATTGAGACAACCACCGCGGCCAGATTATATTGGAAGAACCGATTTCGGCGGTTGAGGTGTTCCGTTCTTTGGATGATCTTTAGGTGAATGAGGAAAACCGAAAACAACAGCATCGCAATGGCCAGGTAACTACTTACGCTTAGGTAGTCGATGTTGGTGATTTTGTTTAACTTATAGGTAATGTTGCCGTTACAGATCAGGTTTACGATCATGAAACAAACCAGCTGGTAAAGCAAACCGGCAAAAAAATAAGCAGGAACGATGAACTGACGTTTTAACTGCTTTTCGATCGAAAACTCCCGGATGAAAACAAGGCTCCAGAAAAAGAACAAAACCGCTATCAGGAAAAAATCGCCAAATGAAGGCAGCCATTTCGATAAAGCATAAAACTGGGGATTAAATACCTCCAACTGACTGAGGATTGCGGGTATTCCGACGAAAATATGAATCCAGTAAACCAGAAATAAAACTGCAAGTACAGCAAGAATTTTAACAATAAAATGTTTCGAATTTAAGTATTTGATTCCCTGGTAGAACGAAAGGAGGAAAAACAAAAAGCCGAGTACATACAAAATCACCGGAAAGTATAGTTGCGAATCGTTAAAAAACCGTTCGCCGGATGGTTCAATCGAAAATAGATACTGATTGGTTACATCCTTTATTTCGTAACTGTTTTTACTTCTGGCTGATAGAATTTTAAAATCGGATGGAAGATGAAACGGTGGCAGGAATGAATTTTCGAGGTACTGGTTTTCGTACGAATAATTGTTTTTAATAAGTATCAGCCCGATTAGTTCATGATTGCCAACAATTCTCTTTTGTGTGATGAAAATGCCATTTGGTAAGGATAGCAGGCGATTTTGCGAGGTGACTTTATTCAGGAAATTTGGAAATGTGAACTGGTTACTCGACCAATAAACCATTTTCCGGTTTCGTGTAATGATGAATCCCAGACCTTTATCTTCAAGCAATTGGTTGAAATCCGAAAACGTAGCTGCACATTTTTCTACCGATACGCTGTCGGTTATTCTTTTCTCGGCAGAGTTCAGATAATCAGATAGTTTATTTTCCTGGGCGAGTAATGATTTTTGGAAATCCTGAATAAGCCTGGCTTCAGGATGTTTATTCAGCGTCTGGTTTTCCAGAAGAGCCGCCAACAAAAAAAACAGGACGGAAAGAGCGAACAATAGGTACTTCCTGAATTTCTTCATGTTACAAATTAATCAATTTTATTGCATTCCTTTTTCCCTTTATCCTTTTGCCTTTTTTATGGATGATGGTAAGGTTCTCCCTTCAAAATGGTCATCGCCCGATAAAGTTGTTCTACAAAAATCAGCCTGACCATCTGGTGCGAAAAAGTCATTCTCGAAAGGCTCAACTTCCCGTTTGCCCGTGAATATACGGTTCCTGAAAAGCCATAAGGGCCGCCAATAACGAAAACCAGGCGTTTAATTCCTGAAATCGTTTTTTTCTCCAAAAAGCGTGCAAATTCTTCCGACGAAACTTCCATTCCTTGATGGTCGAGCAAAAATACCTCGTCAGAAGCGCTAAACTGCTGGACAATCAACTCACCTTCTTTTTCTTTCTGCTGTTCCTCACTAAGGTTTTTCGAGTTTTTAAGGTCGGGAATTACCTTCAGCTCGAACGAAATATAATGGGGAATTCGTTTCAGAAATATTTCGATTCCTTGTTGAAGATAAGCTTCGTCTGTCTTTCCGATTACCAGCAGGCAAATTTTCATTGTTCAGGTATGTGAAATTTGTTACCTTTACAAAGGTATTTGTTTATATAAAAGATGCACGGTTTTTGATAATGAATCACATTGCAAGAAATTTGTTAACGATGAAAAATTTTAAATTGAAGCTGATATCCTTGTTGTTTGGTCTTTTTGCTCTGTCAACTGTTTCGTTTGCTCAAATTCCTGACGAGATTGTACTTAGCATTCAAAATGGTAACGATACAAGCCTGGCTGGGTTCTTCAATGAAAATGTTGAGCTGGTGGTTGATACGCATGATGATGTATATAGCAAATCGCAGGCTCAGCAAATCGTTGCCGAGTTTTTTAAAACGAATAAGCCCAAACAGTTTAGCATCATTCACCAGGGAGGAAAAGAAGGAGCTCGTTATGCTATTGGAAGCCTGATTACCAATACCGGAACTTTCAGGGTCTATTTTCTGCTGAAAAATAAAAACAACAACTCCTATATTCATCAGTTAAGAATTGAAAAACAAGGCTAATCCTGGCAAACTAGCTAAAAAACTGATTTCATTTTGGGAAAGGATTTTGGTTAAAGCCAAAAAAGTAACCTTACCCGGTTTTGATGGAATGGCTCTCTACGATGTGATGGTCTTTTTTTGGCGGAGCATCGTCGACGGAGCTATCACGACTCGTGCTTCAGCCATTGCATTCAGCTTTTTTGTTGCTCTGTTCCCGCTCATCATCTTTCTGTTTACCCTGATTCCTTTTATTCCCATTGATAATTTTCAGGATCAATTATTTCAGCTTATCAAAGATGTGGTGCCTGAAAATGCCTTCAAGTCAATTGAGGAAACAGTTTTAGATATCCTGAAAGTTCAACACGAAGGCTTGCTTTCGTTAGGGTTTTTCATGGCGCTTATATTTTCGACCAATGGCATCGCTTCCATGATGAGCGCTTTTGATGCCTCACTTCATAGTTTCGAACGACGTACCTGGTTGAGCCAACGCGTAATTGCCATATTCCTTTTGGCCATTTTTTCAATTCTGATAACGATTGCAATAGCCTTGATTACATCTGGCCAATCTTTTATCAATTACCTGGTAATCAACGGTTTTTTGAGAGACCGTTTTACCATTTACATGTTGTCAATTGGTAAATGGCTAATTATTCTGATCTTGTTTTTCATGGCCAATTCATTTCTGTATTATCTGGCGCCAGCCAAAAAGACCAAATGGCGGTTTATCTCAGCCGGAAGTACCTTATCAACATTTTTGAGCGTGGTCACATTTGTCGGTTTTTCTTACTACATCAATCATTTCGGGCAATACAATAAGTTGTACGGATCAATTGGCACTCTATTGGTTATCCTGCTGTTAATGTACCTTTTATCATTGATTCTGCTAATTGGGTTTGAGCTGAACGCCAGCATCAGCGAAGCCATCAAACAATCGAAAGGTAAAGTCCGTTAAAAGCCTCCCCCGGCCCCCTCCACAAGAGGAGCGAAAAAATCACAATCTATATTTTGTGTAGTGGAATTTTCGAAAGAAATATGTTTTGGGAAAGGGGCTTCCCTTTTATCACTTGCCCATTCGGAATAATATCTCTTTTTCTTCTTTTGAAAGGGAGTCGTAGCCCGATTTGCTGATTTTTTCCAGAATTTCGTTGATGCGTTTTTGTTCCAGATTTTTTTCGCGGTTGTATTCAAGATCGTCAACCGGTTTGCGGTAAGATACTTTCACTTTTGGCTTTGGAGTGAAGATATTTTTTATTCCTGATAACAATCTGTTGATTCCTTTTCCCGGATCAATTCCCTGACGAAGTTGTACGATGTAAATCAATCCCCAGAAAGCGCCGCCCAAATGAGCCAGGTTGCCTCCGGCGTTGGTCGACGAAATGCCAATTACATACATCAAAATCGAGAACAAAGCCAGATATTTCATTTTAACCGGACCGATAAACATGAGATGAATGGTGTGGTTCGGGGCATAAACAGCCAAAGCTGTTACGATGGCAATCACCGATGCCGATGCTCCCAAAAGCTTTGAATCAGCCACGAGACCGGCAAAGGCGGGGAATAAATTGTACCCGGCCACATAAAATAAACCTCCGGTAATTCCGCCCAGCAAATAAATAGTAATCAATTTTCCCTGGTCAAAATAGCCCAGAAATATCTGACCCATCCAATAGAGCCACAACACATTAAACAGAATATGCAGAAAATCGAAATGCAGAAACATATAAGTCAGCAATGTCCAGGGACGGCTGGCCAACGTGGTAAAATCGGCTGGAAGTGCCAGCCAGTCCAGAAATGGAAATGGAGTGCCCGACAGAAAATAAAAAACATTAACGATCCGGATCAACAGAAAAACGCCCAGATTAATGTAAATCAGGCGGGTCAAGGAAGATCCTTCCTTAAATGATTCTTTTATTTCGTCGAAAATAGTCATTCGTAAAGAGTTTTTTCATCCATTCCGTAGAAGGTCGGGGAAGGCTTCTAGTAAAAATTTGTCGTTTTTTTATTCCAGTATTTAATCAGGATGAAGCCAAAAAGCATACCTCCCAAATGTGCAAAATGGGCTATATTGTCGCCTGAGTTGGCTATTCCGCTAAAAAGTTCGATAGCTCCATAACCCATCACAAAATATTTTGCTTTGATCGGAATGGGCGGAAACAGCAACATCAACTCGGTATTGGGGAAAAGCATTCCGAAACCAAGCAAAATTCCAAATACCGCGCCGGAAGCTCCGACTGTCGGAACATTCAGCAAAAGATTTAATTTTCCGGCAAGACCTGTATAATTTTTCCCCTGGTTTAAAATTTCTGCGCCCTGCGACATAACCGTTTGAACCATTTCGGGCGACATTTTCGATGAAAAGTATTGAAATTCAATGAAATTGACAAGACTGTAAAAAGCCGCAGCGCCAAGGCCGGTAACGAAATAGAAAATAAAAAAACGCTTTGGTCCCCAAACACTTTCCAGAACGCGGCCAAACATCCAAAGGGCGAACATATTGAATATTAAATGCCACGGACCGTGGCTATCGTGCATAAACATATGGCTTACCAATTGATATGGCCTGAAATCGGGTGATTCAATGTAATGCAGCGCTAAAATATTGGTCAGGTCAATTCCACGCATGTTTAAAACAATGGTAGCAAGCCACATTAGCACGTTGATGATAATCAGGTTTTTAACAACCGGAGGTATGGTATTTATACTAGGTCTGAAATTTTGCATTGTTATTTGTTTTTGTTTCTAATAAATCGCGACTTGCGACTCGCATCTCAAGATTCGCACCAACTTTAAACTTTGGACATTAAACTTTAAACTTCCTCTGCCAAAGTAACAATTTCCCGGATTAATCCGGCTTTTCGGTCACATTGTCATTTTAGCAACTTCTCAAAGTCGTCCAAAGGCATAATCGAAAGTATTTTTTTCCCTTTGGGCGAAAAATTGGGTGTTTGACATGCAAACAGGTTGTCGATCAGCTCGTTGATTTCGTTTGGCTTGAGCGTCTGTCCGTAAGGAATGGCCGATGCCTGAGCCAGTGAAATGGCAACGGTTTCGCGTGCTTTTTCCTGAAGGTTTGCCGGCGAATTTTTACATTCTTCGAGCAAACTTTCAATAATTTCGATGGGTGTGGACGTATTCAGCACGCCCGGAGTTCCGTTGATAATGAAACTGTTTTTTCCGAAATCGCGGATGTCAAATCCCAGGGCGCTCAGGTCGGGCAATATGCTTGTGAGCAACGTGGCATCCGAAGCATTCAATTCAAAAGTTTCGGGAAATAGTTGCTGCTGGCTTGCTACCTCATGATTTTCAAGCACCTGCATCAACCGTTCATATAAAATGCGTTCGTGCGCCCGTTTTTGGTCAATCACCATCAATCCTGATTTGACTGGAGTCAGGATGTATTTGTTTTTAAACTGAACCGAACTTTTTACGTTTTGCTGTTCTTCTATTTTGAACTGAACCGGTTCGTCCGTGGGCTCGGTTTTTTCTGATAAATCAGGTTCGAGTCCTTTGTACAACGACTGCCAGTTGGTTTGATTGGATCGCTGAGCAGGTGTTTGTAAAAAGTCGCTGCCTGATCCGGAGTAATTTTTAACCGGCGATTGCTTTTCGAACGGATTGTACGCTGGATTTACCTTAATTTCAGGAGTATGTACATCGCCGTAATCATGCAGTGGCATCGGAATTTCGACGCTTCCGGCCTGGTCGAAGTCAATGGAAGGAACGATGTTGAATTTACCGAGCGCTTCGCGCACCGAGGCTTGCAGAATCTGCCAGATGGCCGATTCGTTCTCGAATTTGATCTCCGTTTTGGTCGGATGGATGTTTACATCAATGTCGGCCGGGTTGAGATCGAAATAAATGAAATACGACGGAATGGAATCGGGAGGCAAAATCTTTCCATAAACCTGCATGATAGCTTTGTGGAATAACGGATGTTTCATGTACCGCTGATTCACAAAAAAGAATTGCTCTCCGAATGTTTTCTTGGCATGTTTAGGTTGCCCGATAAAACCGGTC
>Ga0302296_1001638_pt1 | contig 15791 bp, 12 predicted proteins | sample III_Fen_N3_1_FD_194546 | JGI IMG/M metagenome (GOLD analysis project Ga0302296, IMG submission 194546) | Peat permafrost microbial communities from Stordalen Mire near Abisko, Sweden - III_Fen_N3_1 | ecosystem: Environmental > Terrestrial > Soil > Wetlands > Permafrost | place: Sweden: Abisko...
GTATCGAAACGAATATTAAAGAATAAATAGACCAATGTTGGCAACACTACTATTCCAAGAATAAATGCAGATAGTAAGGCAAATGTTTTAGTAAATGCTAATGGATGAAATAGCTTTCCTTCGGCAGCTTCCATTGCAAAAACAGGCAAGAAACTAACAATAGTTGTTGCAATTGATGTAATGACTGCTGCACGAACTTCGGTCGTAGCCAAATAAATTACAGACATCAATTTCTTGCCACGGATTCCATGATTTTCGGGCATTTCCAAATGCCGTAGAATATTCTCAACATCTACAATCCCAATATCGACCATTACTCCAATAGCAATTGCAATACCCGATAATGCTACAATATTCGCATCAACACCAAAGAAATGCATGAGGATAAAAGTCATCAATACGCCAATTGGCAAAAGTCCCGCAACAATTAACGATGCACGAAGATTTAGAACCAAAACGATAATGACAATAATGCTAATTAGAATTTCGTGCGAAAGTGCCGATTCCAATGTGCCAATTGTTTCTTTAATCAAACCTGTTCGATCGTAAAAAGGAACAATCGTAACTTTCGAAACCGTTCCATCGGGCAATGTTTTTTGAGGCAAGCCAGCTTCTATTTCCTTGATTTTATCTTTAACATTATTGATAACATCCATAGGATTTGAACCATAACGAGCAACCACAACAGCACCAACAGCTTCGGCACCAGCTTTGTCTAAACCACCTCTGCGAGTTGCTGGACCAAACGAGGTATGAGCCACATCTTTAATTCGTACCGGAACATTGTTTCGAACGGCAACGACAGAACCTTCAAGATCTTCGAGATTTTTAACATATCCCAAACCACGAATGATATATTCCACATTGTTCAATTCAACCGTTTCAGCACCAATATCGAGATTGCTTTTACGAACGGCATTCATCACATCCATCACCGATACGCCATAGGCTTTCATGGCATCGGGATTTATGTCAACTTGATATTCCTTAACAAAACCACCAACCGAAGCAACTTCCGAAACTCCTTCGGCAGTCGATAATCCATACTTAACATAAAAGTCTTGAATGTTTCGTAATTCTTGAGGATTCCAACCACCAGTTGGTTTACCCGTTTTCGGATTTCGTCCTTCGAGTGTGTACCAAAATATCTGTCCAAGTGCAGTAGCATCGGGGCCGAGTGTTGGTGTTACACCCGTGGGTAAAGTTCCGGCGGGTAGGGAATTAAGTTTTTCAAGTATTCGCGAACGACTCCAATAGAATTCAACCTTATCTTTGAAAATAATATAGATAAACGACATCCCAAACATCGAAGTACTTCGAACGGTTTTAACCCCTGGAATTCCAAGCAATGCCGTGGTTAATGGATAGGTAATTTGGTCTTGAATATCCTTTGGCGAACGTCCCATCCATTCGGTTGCAACAATTTGTTGATTGTCTCCAATATCGGGAATGGCATCTACTGGTACAGGGTCGCGAGGTAAAATGCTTGTTCTCCAATTAAAGGGCGAATATACCACTCCCAGTACCACAAATGTGATTAGGAAAATAAAGGTAATCAGCCGATTATCGAGGAAATATTTGACTAGTCTGTTAAACATTTTTTTATGTTATAAAGTGCAAATTAGAAAATGTATTTAGTAGAGACGTTGCATGCAACGTCTCTACGGAACAACTAAATTATTCTTTTACAACCAAAGTCATTCCGCATTTCGGACATTGACCAGGTTTGTCACTTTTGATCTCTGGATGCATTGAGCAGGTGTACACTACTTTTTTCTCTGTCGATGACGATTCGGTAGTTGTACTCGTAGTTTTACTTTTGCAAGAAAAGCTTAAAGAAGCTATAATTGCTAATACTATGATGATGCTAATCTTTCTCATTTCTTTGTGTTTTAATCGTTATGAAATTATTTCCTATCATATTTACAGCATCCAGGCAAAGCATCATACGCTTTATCGTCTGCTTTAAACATTTCGGTATCGTGACCAACGGCAGCAATTTTCTTTTGTATGTCATCGGTTTTAACTTTCGATGGGTCGTAAGTCAATGTTAGGATTTGTGTTTTTGCATCCCACAAAGCTTTACTTACACCATCAACTTTGGCCGTCTTTTCAATTCGGGCTTTGCACGAGCCACAATTGCCCCAAACTTTTATTGATACTGTTTTTGTTTCCGAAGCCATTTTTGAATGGTCGTGTTTATTCATATCCATTTGTGCAAATGAACTTAAACTCATTGTTATTGCAAACACAGTTGCAATTATGAACTTTACTGTTTTCATAGTTGTAAATATTAAATGATTTGAATTTGTAAATTAAGAAAATAAAAATGCGAATCCTTAACAAATAGGTCTATTTGCTAAAGTACAGAAGGATAGGAGTAAAATCAAATACGGAAAACGCAAATGTTCACCAACGACACAGCATTGGCTAGCAAGTTCAATTTATCGGATTTATTTATTGAAATATTTGAAGAGAATGTTCTACTTAATGAAGTTAATGAAGTAGTTAATGGAACAAACAATATTTGAGATATATGTTTTGTAACATCGTTTAATTGAAAAGTTGAAGGATTATAATTATTGTCAACCGAGTAAACTGTTTGATGGTTTTGACAACAGTTTGATGAAATTGAATTCGAAGACTTACTGTCTTGTTCGTTATTCTCCATTCCACAACTTGCCTTTTCTCCGGAAAATGAAAGCTTCACCCCAGCAAGTTCTCCACCACAAATATGTGTGGCAAGCGTAAGGTGCATCCCCGAAAATAGGATTAGAGTGGCAAATAATATGGAGAATATTTTTTTCATCTTTTATTATAAAGAATACTCGCTACAAATATACTATAAAGATACGCTAAAAATATACTTATTATTCTATGTAATCTACTTATTTTTGAAAATAACGACCTTATATAAATGTAACACTTTTATATTTCAACATAGTATTTATATATATTATGAATTTGTTTTTTATCGCCACAATGGTTCTTGTTCCCATTTCAATAGTTCACCATTTTCATTTGAAGGAATTCCTAAGAATTTAATTGGAACATTAGGATATTTAGCAAATAATATTTCAAATTTTGCTGTGAAATTATTGTAAGAATTAGCTTCCCAAAGTAAATATTTCAAAGTACATAAGAAATAAAATGTACGTTGATTGTTATTGAATGCACTTTGCACCCATTCGTTTTTGGGTTTTAACAAAATTTCGGGTTTAATTGCAAAATCTCTATTCCATAATCGAGCATGATGGGCACAAATATTCCGTACATATGCTAGCGTGTGTAACCAAGAGGTAAAAACAGTATGATGTAATCCAAAGAATTTCGCAATTTCTTGTTTATCCTTATTCTGTTTTAAACCAACATATAATCGAGATAATTCACCAATTGTAAGAAGTTCCATGCACATCCACGATGGAGGATTGGTTGGACTTGAATACTTTTCTTTATAGTGTTTGATAAAAACTTCGGGATGCTTAGCATTACAACTTTTTTGAATTATTTGCTGAAATTCACTATAGGGGCTTGTCATTAAATCCGTTCTGCTATTTTTATACGGAGGGATAAATACAAGTGGATTATCTTGCCAATGAGAACTATTGTAATTATGAGCTAGGATATGCGACATTTGCGAACGAATGGCAACTTCAATTCGCTCTATACAATCGAAAACAAGTAATCGCAATTCTCGGTCAAACCTATATGTATCTAAAATTTGATCGAAATCAACTCCTTCATTAAATTGGTCTTTCGTTTTTTGATAAGGCAAAAAGTACGCACTTAATCTGAAATAACTAATTTGTTGTAAGTATCTCAAAGCCTTACTTTCGTCAGGAATTAGAAGTCCTCTTTGTTTTAGTAAAGAGATTTGGTCTTCGTAAGTTGTTGGTATTTTGTTGTATACAGTCTTAGTCATCCTTATGTTTTTAAAAGAAAAAACCTCCCAAGTGTGCTTCAGAGAGAGGCATGGGAGGTGTATTATTATTAGTTTTTAGAACTTTCTTTGAAATTGATTCGATTGCAAATCTAATAATATGAATATCGAATACTGATACTGCAAATATATGGTAAGAATTATTAAAAGCAAATGTATTCTTTATATTTTCCATTTTTAAGGTTTTAAAAGGGTCGAAATGTCCAACAAGTGCGTTTAACTGTTTTGCCTTTAAAATAAAATACCTGTAATTGATTATATTACAGGTATTAAAAATTTTATTCAGTAGTCCCAACGGGAATCGAACCCATATCGACAGTTTAGGAAACTGTAGTTCTATCCATTGAACTATGGAACCATTTTGCGATGCAAAGGTATTGAAAAATCAATGAATTGCAACATGCAATTTGTTTAGGCGTTTGTCATTTTATATAGCTTGTCAGCTTTACGAATACGGTCGGGTACTGGCATCGAAAAACGTTCGCCTTTAACTGCTTTGTCAACAATTTTAAGGTCTACACGAATTTCTTCAATGGTCATTTCTATAACTCCTGTTGTTGGTCCGGTTATAATTATTTCGTCACCAAGGCTTAGTTCGCCCGTTTCAACAAGGAATTCGGCCACTCCAAGATTTGAAAAATAATTCATTCCTTTGGCAATATATGCTTTTTTCTTGCTTGCTCCCGAACCATATATTTCGCTCCATTCGCCCAACTTTTGTCCTTGATAATATCCATCCCAAAAACCACGATTGAAAACGGTGGTTAATTTCGTTGTCCATTGTGCAATTTTCTCGGGAGTATAGCTTTTATCGTAATACGACTCAATAGCTTCGCGATAACATGAAGTAACTGTTTTAACATATTCGGCTGCACGTGCTCTACCCTCAATTTTAAAAACCTGTACTCCCGATTCTATTAACTTATCGACAAATCCTATGGTGCATAAGTCTTTGGGCGACATTATATATTCGTTGTCGATGACTAATTGTTGCCCTGTTTCTTTGTCGGTAACTGTATATCCTCGTCGGCACATTTGCAGGCACGAGCCACGGTTAGCCGAGTGATTATTATCGTGCAGACTTAAATAACATTTCCCCGAAACAGCCATACATAATGCTCCGTGCACAAACATTTCTATTCGTACCAATTGGCCATGTGGCCCTTTTATTTGATCACGTTGAATGGTTTCGTAAATCTTTTTAACCTGAGGCATTGTTAATTCGCGAGCCAAAACAACGACATCGGCAAATTGTGCATAAAACTTCAATGCTTCGCTATTGCTAACATTCAATTGAGTCGAAATATGTACTTCAACTCCTTGACTGTGTGCATACATAATGGTTGACATGTCGGATGCAATAATTGCTGTTATATTATTTGCTCTGGCTGCATCAACAGCTGCATGCATTGTTTCAATATCGTCTTCGTAAACAACGGTATTGATGGTCAAATAGGTTTTTATGCCAAGAGGATTGCAAAGATCTGCAATGTCTTTAAGGTCATCGGCAGTAAAATTAACTGACGATTTTGAACGCATATTTAGCGTGCCAATTCCAAAATAAACCGAGCCAGTTCCTGCTTGTATTGCTGCCATTAACGATTCGCGCGAACCTACTGGCGACATTATTTCAATTGAATGATTATTCATTTTAAGGTATTCAAATATTTTAGCAAAGATAAATATATTTGCTTAGTCGAGGGGAATTCAAATTGGTTACAATCGAAATTACATAGAAAAAGCTTAAATGTTATTTTTGGATGACAATCGATTTAACTATTATTCCATCGATAGTTGTTAAATGCAAAAAATAAAGTCCATTGTTTAGCTCACTCAAGTTTATGCTTATCGTTTGATCTGTTGTGTTATCTATTTGCTCTTTTTTCTGTCCCAAAACATCAAATATCTCAATTTTATTTATTTTTTTTGATGATGAGCTAATGGTGAAAAGTCCACTATTAGGATTTGGACAAATCGAAATTTCAGTTTCAATTTCTTTTAAAGAATTGATGTCTTTTGGATGCTGAGATAAAACAACAGCGGTAATAGATAAAGGAGGTAATGTTATTGGAAATGATTGGGCCGCTACCTTAACATAATCTGACTTTAAACTATTATTAGTATGCGATACAAAGGTTTCGGAACTTGGTAGTTGCGATAATCGCAAGGTTTGATATCCGCCATCGGGTACCGTTATGTTTGAAAGAGAAACTGTTGTGTTTTTTGTTTCGGTCAATGATCTATTTACTAAGATAACCGTCATTGAATCGTTTGCAGCATTGACCGACGAATAGGCCGTAACATAATGTTCATTACTCGATTCCGATTGAACTCTGATTGTTTTTGCATAACGACTAAACAAATGCATTGTTTCCCACATTCCAGGATTCCACGACCAAGGGGTAAAAAAATCTAGTTGGTTGTCGGCAAAAGTTCCAAGCATCGAAGCGTAACTTACTGCTGTTACCGATGCACTATTATTGGCTGCACCACTTTCGGAAACACCAAAGCTTACACTATGATTTGCACCCATATATGTTGTAAGCCATTGACTACAACGCACAAAAATATATTCTTTTTTAATAGAATTATCCCAATTCGAAGCTCCACTTTTTTTAACTCCATTTGCCGCTGGATATATGTAATTTTGATCATAATACATTCTGTGAATCTGAACAATATCCGAATCTTTCGTAACGGTTGGATAATTGTGAATATCCAAAACATCTAAAAGTCGAATACCAGTAGCTTTTTGTTCTTCAGCACAACGCAAAATAAAATATTCAAGCCATCCATACATTTTCCCATTGTATGATATTTTGTTGTCGCTCCATGAATACCATTGCCATTCGGCACCTGGAATCGGTCCGCATAACTTTATGTTCGGAAATTTTACTCTCGCTTTTTTTGCTACTTCAAAATATTTTTGCATAAAAGATTCGGCCGAAAGTTGTGTTGGCATAGCATCATCGTGTGTGCCACTCCAAATTTCAGGTTCATTATCCATACTCCAATATTGAATACTGTTTTCATCATAACCCAATCCTTGAGTGCCAAACCAATGGTCTAAAATGCCAACGGTCGAATCGGCTGTCCATGCTGTAAGATATAAACTTGTATCTCCATTTTGTTTCGCTTTACATCCTCCCGATGAATCTACTAAACCATTTCCAGCTAAATTTTGACAAGTTCCACTCCAACCCGTTGCCTTATTAAAATTCCAATCGTTAAAATTATAGAGCTTCGATTTTGCAACTGAGCCAATAAGTTGAAATGCCCACATTCCTTGAACTCCCGGCAAACTATCTTGCAGTTTCCGAGCGGCATAATCCCAATCGTGCAAATAAACATTATTGTACCAATCGGGATGACAAGTCATTTTTAATTTCCAGTTATATTTAGTACCATTATTGCCACCAAATTCACGAGTAAATCGCAAACCTGCTTCACGCATTCTTTTAAATTGACTGTAGGTAGTTGGCTTTGACGGATCATCGGAAAGATTACTGTTTTTGCCGTAGATATATGGTGATATTGCTTGCTTACCTAACGACGCATTAATTTGTATAGATACCGTAGTTTGTGCACTTATGCTTTGCCATGATAATAAAAGCAAAAGGGTTATAGTCTTTAATGCATTCATAGGTTTTTAAATTATAAAATTATTTTTGCTAATGTAATAGAAAATACTTTATCTATTGTTACTTTAAATTCTCATCAAATATTTTTGCTTTACATTATGCTAATAGATATATTTGCTCATATAAATTACCGTAATAAAAATGCAGCTACTGCTGAAAAGATACGAATTGACAAAAATAATTTTAAACAGATGAAACTAAGAGAACTAATAACGATAGTATGTGGATTAACACTAGCTTTAAGCAGTTGTAAAAAAGACAACAACACTACAAGTTCTGTTGTAAAAGATGTTGATGGTAATGTCTATAAAACAGTAACCATAGGAACGCAAACATGGATGGTTGAGAATTTAAAAACAACCAAGTATAACGACAGTACACCAATACCCATTGTTACCGACGGTTTAGACTGGAAACTTAGCTCAGCAGCATATTTTAACTATAATAACATAGCAAGTAATGCCATAACTTACGGTAGATTATATAATTGGTATGCCGTAAATACAGGAAAACTAGCTCCTAAAGGCTGGCATGTGCCTAGTATTGCTGAGTGGGATACACTACAAACCTACCTTATTGCCAACGGCTACAATTACGATGGTAGTACTACTGGTAATTATATCGCCAAATCGATGGCGAGCAAAACAGGTTGGGATTCATCAACATCAGCGGGATGTATTGGTAATAATCCTAATACTAATAATAAGAGTGGTTTCACTGCTCTTCCTGGTGGTTATCGATACTATGATGGTTCATTCTACCATGTTGGTTTTGAAAGTTACTGGTGGAGTACTACTGAGAGCTATTCCAATGCTTACTTCATGTGCTTGAGTAACCATACATCTTCTCTTTATTACCACACCGATTTCAAGAGAAGCGGTTTTTCAGTTAGGTGTATTAAGGATTAAAGATTATTTGATTAATTATTTTTGTTTCCCATGTAAGCATTCGAAAATAGTTTGTCAATTGCAAAGTAATTATAATTTAAAGTAGGACAAACCTACGAGGTTTTCAAAACCTCGTAGGTTTCAACATAGCAGTGACTTCTATAACAGGGATAATATAGATTCAAAAAAGACAACGTCAATCCCAATTCAATCAGCATTTGTAGATCCGTAGCCCGCTACGGATCTTGTTTAATACTCCATCATCATTTTAAAAATCCTATAAATATTAATATTCCTTATTCTTCATACAATTAATTCCACCACCATTGTACGTACAGAAATAACCACATTCCTGAATTATTTGCTTGTAATACTTGGTGTTTGAATATGATTTTCTGAGTAGTTTAAAATAGTCGCCAACGATGAAATCGGCATACACATCTTTTTTAATTAATGGTAATCCATTTGTTTCGAAGGCTATGTTTAATTCGCATTTTGCACACATCCAAGCACATTTGGCTTTAAACTCTCGCGAACGGCCATATTTCATAGCTTTTTGATAATATTCAAGAGCAGTTTTACAATCAGAAAAACGAAGATCCGAACTACTCGTTTGCGTTGTGCTATAGGTCGATTTGGTTATTTCTCCTAATTCGAGACAGGTTTCATGAATCATTCTGCCATTACCGTAATATGTCATGTTGTACAGTCCATTTGCAAATAGAAAATAGTTTTGAGCAACTTCGTCCGAATCGGTTGACGATTGAGTTTTTTTTAGCATTTCAAACATCTTTAGAGTAAATGTTTCTTTGCTGTATTTAACCTTTTGTGCTGCTGCATGATCGCAGTCGTGACAGTCGTTTATGTGAATATTAAATGGATTACCATATAGTTCCTCGTTGCCCGACGATTTATTCTCTGCAAATTTTGCAATAGCTTTCGTGAAATCTAAATTATACAGTGCATTTAAAGCTTGATATTCAACCAAACCAGCTTCTTTAAAACGATAATGGTCGACATAGAATTTTTCGCAATTACTAAGTTTTGCACTTCGCATAAAAGCCAGCATAACATTCACATTATTACTATCGATATAAAAACCATCGGCACCAGCTTCGTTCCTACAAAGTTCAGCTTTCAATGCATTGTTTTGTTTCTCATAGAGCTTAGCCAAATGGTTCATGCTAAAATCAAAAGCATTGGCTTCTTTGGGGATTTTCGACATTTTATCAAAAATCACTTCTTCTTTTTTCGTGTCAATGTTTTTGAAACTTAAAACGGTCATCAGCAAATCGGTTGTGTTGGCTTGCAGAATATTCTCTTTCGATACGTTTGGAAAGGCCTGTACCTTGGCAAGAAATTGTTTGCACTTATCTTGATTTTTGAAAATAAGATGTAAGTATGCCGTTGCATTATACCAAAGACAGGGATTGCTGATTGATTTGTCGTTGGCACAGTTTTCAACAAAGGAAACAAGATCCGAAAATTTGTTGTCGTGTCTAAATGTAATGAGCGAACGAGAATGCGTTGTTGCCGTTTTAAACAAATCGATATTGCTAACATTAATTGTGTTATAAAAGTGTTGCTTTTCTGTAGCCGAAGGCAAAGTGTCGATTTCTACAATGTTGATTGAACGAACCAAAAGCAAATCGAGTAATTCCGATTTCGGATTTAACTTATAAATTTCCTTCATCCCTTTTAGTGGATCAGCATAAATTCCAAATAATTGCCACAACACTTCTTTTTCGTGTGTCGATTGTGTCATTGTTAAGGACTTTTCCCAATCGGCATTTTCCCAAGGTTGAAAGCTTTCGAAAGCTGTTTGTTTAGCTTCGGGATATTGATCGTAGATTAATGAAAATAAGTAATTTGATTCTGCTATTCGTTTCTGATGAAACAATGAACCTGCATAATAACCCAGAGTGCGGTACTTCATCGTACCCGTTGGTTTCAATGGCTCAATGCTGCTTTTATAAAAATCTTCGCATTTTTTGTATTCTGTTTTTGCAAAATATAATCGTTCAACTTGAAATGCAATTCTAGTTTTTAAAAACAAATCTTTCGACGTTTTCAATAATCCTGTTCCGTAAACAATTGCTTGATTCAACTCTTTAGGATCGGGCTTTGTATCGTCCCAAGCGTATATGTTACAAAGTTTTTCAATGTCTTTAGCATATTTTATATATTGTAAAATAGCTTTGTTGTTTGGTATTGTTTTAAACTCTTCGGCAAATTCTTTTACTTTTTGATTAACTGGCTTTACTCCTTTATTGTCAACAAATTGGTATATCGAATCGATACAATCGCTATTGATGTAATAGCCATAAAACAAGTCGACAATTCCTTCTTTCGAAATGTGTCCATTCAAATAACTACTCCATTCTTTTGCATTCGATTCTTGTTCAATTGTATAATCGAAATAACCATTATACATATTCCAAGATACAAATAATGGGATATCGTTTTTGTGTGTATCAAGGTTCGCATCGAAAAAACTATACACGCTAAAGTCGTCGTCGCCACCAGCACATCCAATTAATTTGTATGTCCCAAAAATTATTAATAAGCTACTTAAACCGAGTAAAAATGGTTTCAAAATCTGTTTTTTCATATCGTGAAATATTGGTTGAATCGATGTAATAAAGTATTACGGAACGATTGGTTGATGGTAGTTCATCAGCAACTAGTTCCGAAGCTTGTTTGCAAATATCGGGAGTTATTTCTTCAATTTTGAGTATATCATTTTGCATAAAATAATCGCCTCGATAGAAAAAGCCACTATCTGTCGTATAACAATTATTTCCACAGTTTTTAAATTGTTTTTTTTGTTCTATTTCAGATATTGTAACGGCATTCAATAAGTTCACAATATGCTTATTCCTTGAATGAATTCCCCATGAAAATATTGGTAAAGCAACATCAAGTTGTATAGGGTAAAGATCTATCCAATTGGAATATTTTAAAGCATCTTTTTCGTTGAATATTGAGTTATCCGATGCTTGGGCAGATAGTTTTCCCATATTATAAAACATCAACATTCCTCGGTCTATTGGAGGAACTCCTGTTTTCGAAAAATACTTTATTTGATGTAGTCGAATGGTTGCCGATAACAGACAAGATGCTTTTGGAAAGTATATTCTAATATCTTGCAATAGATTAAAATATTTCAGTCGAGTTTTGTCAGTCCAATCACAATCGAACTGAATTTCTTTGTATGTAAATTTATTGTTTGTGCCAATACTTTTTATAAGATGAGCAATGTTTTTGCTTAATTCAGTAATGTCTTCAACTGGCGTTTGTAAGAGTGTTTTATTGGTGATGTAAATAGTTGGAACTACTTCGTAACGTGGGTTTACTGCTTGTGTAAATTGGATCTTTGCTAAGGGAAGAGTTTTTTGTGTTGCCTTATCAATATCTACATCAAAAAACTTAATGTAAAGCTTTTTAACACCAAGATTTTGAAGCATGTTTTGCTCCGAACTTGTAAGTATAAATTCCGATTTCCAGTAATAAAATGATCGGGTAATAGTGTGTCTTTTCTTAGAACGAAATAGATATAAGCATACAAATATTCCTATCAATAAAACGATACATGAAAAAAGAATATGCTTCCTAGAAAAAGACATTTTAAAATCTACATCAAATGCGATGTATTCAAATTACCCAAACTAATGGTTATTACTTTACGCATATCTTGACGTTGCCAATGTGTAGTAACTTGAAGATGGACATTGTAAATATTTAAAACCGCTTCTTTCGAATGAATTTCACCAATTTTTAAAACATCCGAATTGATAATTCCATGTTCGCGTGTTGGCTTTTCGTCGAATAAAGCATCGGGCGACGATTTTAAAATACTGTAATCGTAACTACCTTGGAAGTCGTAAATATTTGCCATATCGCTGATGGTTAGTATTTGAAGATTTTCAAATCCATCGATATTGGTAGTAAACCATGTGTAAACATTTTGGTCAATCAAGCAACGATTCAAATTATCGCGGCTCAATATTCTTGCATTGTTTATAATAGCTGTACCGTAATGGCTCTTGTCGAAATAATATAATTGATCGTAAGTAATGGCATAACGAATACTAATTCCACCAATAATTTTACGAAGTTTTGGATAGAAATGGTATGAGTTATGGGTTCTTAAAACAATTGAGAAATTACACGCAAATAATAGTGCATGAAGTGGTATATCGAAGATAACGAAACCACCATCACCAGTACTAATGAAGCTATCTTCAATTTCTTGTTTCGTGTATTTTTGAAAAAAGAATTTATGATTGTTGAAACACATTTCGATGGTTTCGCGAAACAAAAGCTTAAAAAGGAAAGGAATTAACGATTGTTCAAATTCTTTGAATGAGCTGTATTTATAAATGTCAATACCAAGAACTGCTTTGCGATTCATGTTACTACATTCCACGTATTTATTCAAGCGATCTCTTAAGTCATCGTCTTTGGGCACGATGTTTACTTTTTCGAAAACATACTTGTCGTCTGTTTCTTCAAGAAGTCTTACAAGTTCTTCGTAGTCGAACGTGGTTACGGTTTTATTCATAGCTCAAAATGTTTTTGAAATACAAAAGTAAACATTTATTGACAGCTAATAAAGAAAAGCTTTACAGATTTGATTAAAGAATAATATTATCTCTATCTAAATCGAGGCGTAAAAATATGAATAGCAGTATAGTAAATGACCAAAGCGATGATCCACCATAGCTAAAAAAAGGCAATGGAATTCCAATAACGGGAACCATTCCAATGGTCATTCCCACATTTATCACAAAATGGAAAAACATAAGTGCTGCAACCCCATAACCATACATTTTACTGAATAAGGATCGTTGCTTTTCTGCAATTACAATTATCCTAACGAGTAGAAAGACAAAGAGTCCAACAACGGTTAAGCTCCCTAAGAATCCCCATTCTTCGCCAACGGTACAGAAAATAAAGTCAGTACTTTGTTCAGGTACGAAATTGAATTTTGTTTGTGTCCCTTGTAAATATCCTTTTCCCGCAAATCCACCCGAACCAATAGCAATTTTCGATTGGTTAACATTATATTCGGCTCCTTTTAAATCGCTCTCTAAGCCTAATAAAACATTGATACGAGTACGTTGATGTTTTTCTAATACATTGCTAAAAATATATTCAACCGAATACACAAACACAATACTTGCAATTGCTACCGAAACAATTAAAAATACTTGTTGTAATTTGTAACGGTAGGCAATGAGTAAAAAGGGTAATGAACTTATAATTAGAGTTCCAAAAAGTATACTTTCGAATGATACTTTATAAAATATAAAAACACCCAAAAAGCTAATTATTAAAGAAATAATAAAAATAGTTAATGCCGTAAGGAATGATTTTAAGTCACGATATACAAAATAATATATTACAAAGCTGATGATAATAACTGCATAAGCAACATTTATTGGCGGATAAAACATCGACATGATAAAGAGAACCACAAATACGGCTCCTAAAATTGGAATAATTGGCGATAAACCTAAACGATATAATAAAATAACATAAGCAACATACATCAACATCGAACCAGTATCGTTTTGAAGGAGAATAATAGCTCCAGGTAATGCAAGTAAACCACCTATCAATGCTAAGGTTTTAAATGAATCGGCCTTGGCATTGAATCGACTCAGAACCTTCGCGACGACTAAGCATGTTGATATTTTAGCAAACTCGCCAGGTTGAATTCGTAATCCTCCAATTTCGAACCAAGCACGTGCACCATTTACTTCTCTACCTGCTACCAATGCCAATAGGAGCATCATGACCGTAATTATATAGATGGGGTAGGTGAAGACGGGAAAGAATTTACTGTCGATAAAAAGTAAGCTTAATCCAATACAAAAGGCAAAAACAATCCAAATTAACTGTTTGCCATATTGCATGTTAATGTCGAATATGTTTTTGTGAACATCGCTATATACGGCAGCATAGATATTTAACCATCCCATAAATACCATGGAAAGATACACTATCAAAATAGGCCGATCGATGTTACTAATTATCTGGTGCGCCTTGTACTGTGCCATGTAAAAAGTCTTTGTTTAATATATATTTTTCGACCCAAGGTCTCGAAATTGAATCTTTTAAATATTTTTCCATCATTAAACTAGCAATAGGTGCTGCCCAAGATGCTCCATAACCAGCATTTTCAACATAAACTGCAATTGCAATTTTAGGATTATCTTTAGGTGCAAATCCTATAAATATTGAGTGGTTTGCACCGTGTGGATTTTGTGCTGTACCTGTTTTTCCACATGAAGGAATATCTGGAATTTCGCACCATGATGCAGTTCCTCCAGTTCCACGTGTCGTTACCTTATTCATCGCTTCTTTCAAAAAGGGAAAATACTCCTTATCAATTGGAACGTAATGTTTTACCCTATATTTGGGATCTATTGATTTTTCTCCATCTATTCTTTTAACAACGTGAGGAATAATGTAATAACCCTCATTTGCAATTATACATGCTGAATTACAGTTTTGTAATGGAGTTAAACACATTTCACCTTGTCCAATTGCTAAAGAGAATATCGTTAGTGAACGCCAACCTCTTTGACCTCCATAAAGCTTATCATAATATTCTGGTCGAGGGAATTTACCTGCAACTTCATTAGAGAATTCTATTCCTAGTTTTCGTCCAAAACCAAAGTAGTCAATATAATTTCGAAATGCTGTAAATCCAGCGTGCGGACTTCCAAATTTAGAGTCATCAACAAAGTTTCTAAAACTATTACAAAAATAAGAGTTACATGAAACGGCTATAGCATCGGATAATGAAATAGGCGAATAATGGGAGTGGCATTGAACAGCAATAGGACCCGAGAAATAACCATTATGACATGGATATGTTGTATTGAAATTGATGATTTTTTCTTGTAATGATATTAGTGCATTAACAGGTTTAAAGGTCGATCCTGGAGGATAGGTTGCCATTATCGCACGATTAAATAATGGCTTAATTGGATCGTTAAAAAGTTCCCAATATTTTTCTGTGCGTTTTCGACCAACAAGTAAATTAGGGTCATACGTTGGAGCTGAAACCATGCAAATAATTTCGCCAGTTGATGGATCGATTGCTACAATACTCCCTTTTTTATTGTACATCAATTTTTCACCATAGTTCTGTAATTCAATATCTATACCCGTATATAAGTTTTTACCTACTACAGCTATTGTATCATATTCTCCATTTCTTAGGCGACCTTTAATTCGTCCTCGAACATCTACATTATAAAATTCACCACCTTTTTGTCCGCGTAATGCTTTTTCATATGCTTCTTCTAA
>Ga0302296_1001639_pt1 | contig 15789 bp, 9 predicted proteins | sample III_Fen_N3_1_FD_194546 | JGI IMG/M metagenome (GOLD analysis project Ga0302296, IMG submission 194546) | Peat permafrost microbial communities from Stordalen Mire near Abisko, Sweden - III_Fen_N3_1 | ecosystem: Environmental > Terrestrial > Soil > Wetlands > Permafrost | place: Sweden: Abisko...
TCTAAAGCCCGGGAGAGTAGGTAGCCGCCAATTTTTAAACAGCTCACTGATTAAGTTCAGTGGGCTGTTTTTGTTTTATAGCTAACCCAAAAACAAATACAAATCTTCAATATATGAAGATAGTGGCAAAAAGGTGTTTTAAAAATTCTTTTATTTAAATTTAAATATCTTCTATCCTCGATCTTACTACTTACTCTGACTATTTTGCTCATGTTATGTGTGTTTTTCATAATTAATACTATATTTGCAATACGTTGAATTTTAAAAGTAACTAACATGAAGAAAATCATACATTTGTTTGCCGTTTTGTTTTTATTATTACCATTATTATCAAATGCACAGCAATATGAGAAATATGAAGGTAATAATGAAGGTTGGAGTATAAATGCAAATTTTGGACCCTCATTGTTTTATGGTGATATTAAACAATACAATATTGTACCTGTATCTAAATTCAATAATGAATGGCGAACTTCTGGTGGATTAATTCTATCAAAACAATTGTTTAGTTTCTTGAGTTTACGAGGTCAGGTTTTAGTTGGTCAATTAGCTGGAACTAAAAGGAATTTTGATAATAAATCTGCTGCAAATGTTTATTTTAAATCGAATATTGTTGATTATAATGTGAACTTTAAAATTGATATTTCCGAATTTTTCAAGCCAGAAAGTGAAAGAAAAGTTACTGTTTATACATATGCTGGTATTGGTGTTGTTGATTTTAGAACTAAAAAATACGACTTAATTACAGATAATTTGATTAAATCATATGGATATAGTCAAGATGGTTCAAAATCAAAAGCAACTAGTGAGACAATATTTCCAGTTGGTTTAGGAATAGAATATAAGATGTCAGAGAATCTTTGCTTAACTTTAGATTATTCTAGAAGAATTGTTAATTCTGATAAATTAGATGCTACTGTTGGAAAATCGAAACATGATATGTATGATTATATTTCAATAGGTTTAACATTTCATTTTAGAGGTCCAAAGGATACTGATTTTGATGGTGTAATTGACAAAATGGATAGCTGTAAAAATACACCATTAGGAGTTGAAGTTAACGAATTGGGTTGTCCGAAAGATAAAGATGGAGATGGTGTTGCTGATTATTTAGATAAATGTCCTAATACTGCTGGTATTGCACAATTTAGTGGTTGTCCTGATTCTGATGGTGATGGCATTCAAGATATTGAAGATAAATGTCCTCAAGTTAAAGGTTTAGCTCAGTTTTTAGGTTGCCCTGATACTGACGGTGATGGTGTTGAAGATAGTAAAGATAGCTGTTCTACAGAAAAGGGATTAGCTGAATTTAGTGGATGTCCTGATACAGATGGAGATGGAATTCCTGATAAACGTGATAGATGTCCACAAATAAAAGGATTAGCTCAGTTTAAGGGTTGTGTTGATACTGATGCTGATGGAATTGCTGATCCTGATGATAAATGTCCTCAAATTGCTGGTTTAGCTATTAATCTTGGTTGTCCAGCTGTAAAAAAAGAAGTATTAAAAGTGTTTGAAAAAGCATTAACTGGAATTCAATTTGAAACTGGAAAAGATGTGATTAAGAAAACTTCAAATTCTATTCTTGATGAAGTTGTTAAAGCTATGATTGAAAATCCTACATATAATATCGAAATTAATGGTCATACAGACAATGTAGGTGATGCTCAAAAGAATTTATTACTATCACAAAAACGTGCTGATGCAGTTAAAAAATATCTTTCAAGTAAAGGTGTAGCTGCTGAAAGAATGAAATCAACGGGTTTTGGTTCTACTGTTCCGGTTGCTGACAATGCAACTCCTGCTGGTAAAGCTAAAAATAGAAGAGTTGAATTTAAAGTTGTATTCCAAAAAATAGAATTAGAATAATAAAAAAATGATAAACAAAAAAGCCACTTTCAAACTATGAGAGTGGCTTTTTTGTTTAGAGAACAATACCAAATGAAAGTCTTGTTACATCAAAATCTTTAAATCTACCATTATGTGCTTTTTGGTATATATATGTTAAATCGGTATATAATCGAGTATTGCCAATAAATTTACGCTCGATTCCAATTCCCAATTGTAAACCCCAAGGGTTATCATTTATTGAATTAAAACTTTCCTTTATAAACGATAAGCTATAGCCTAATTTTATTTTAAAAAATGTTTCATCGAAAGAATAAATCTGCATAATAAGTCCAACAACGATGTTTTTCATTGTAAATATACTATCGGGTTTTGTGTTTTGATATAAGACTTTATCTGTTGAGTATTTTGAAAAACTTAACAATGAATAAGGAATTATTTTATGTGTTTTGATATGTCCAATTTGGAATCCAAAACCATAATAATAAATTGATTTTGTTTCGTATTTGTTTTTGAGTTCATTGTTTTGAAAATAAGAAATTCCATTTTCGAAATATGGTCTTAATAATAGGCGAGGACTATGTAACGAATCTCTCTTAAGAAATGAAAATAGATTGAATGATCTTTTTAAATATATATATACGGTATCTTTTGGATTTTGATGTAAAATTGAGTCTTTACAAATGGAGTTTAAGCAAATTGTATCAATACATATTGAATCAGTATGTGTTTTGTCTATTGCTATTTTAGAATCTATTTTGATTGAATCTTTTTGTGTCGTTTGAGCTTGAAGAAATGATGTAGCAAAAACAAATGAGACGAGAATACAAAAGACTTTAAACATACTTTACTTTTATTTAGAAATATACAATGCTGCAAAAGTCGGTTACTATTTTTAGTTGAATATTTAATTAACATTAAGTTTATGTTATTTGTTTGTTGCATTATAAAATGAAAAAAAAAGAGCCTTCGTTTCCGAAGGCTCTAAAATGAAAAGTGTTGGGTTTAATTATTTTCTTACGACTTTAACAATCTCGGTAGATTTTTCGTTTATGAATTTGAATGTATAAACACCTTCAATTAAGCTTGTAATGTCATATTGAAATGATTCACTTGCATTAATGTTTGGAATTGTTCCAACTACACGACCTAAAATGTCAATTATTTCAACACTTGCCGATTGTGATGCAGTTAAAGTTACGATTCCTTTTGTTGGGTTAGGGTATACTTCAACAACTTGAGTTGCATTGTTGTTTGAAATACCTCCATTAACATTAGTTACTTCAGATTTTACTAATTCACCATTTAAATATGCTTTGGTTGAAGTAATATCTGAGCTTAAAACTTTATCGCCAGTGAATGAAAAACGAACACTTGCAACTGCACCGCTTGTTGACATTGGAGCAAAATTAAATGCAGTTGATCTTAATGTTTTATCATCTGAATTATAATAAGCCTCAGAACCAGATGTAGATGCTGAATTAGCTGTATAGTTTACTACTTTTTCGAATTTTAAATTACTTTCATTGAAATTTAAAGCAAAGTCAAGAGCTGTTACATCAACTTCAGATGAAATGTAAACTGGTACATCAATAACGTTATCTTTAGTTGTTGCTAATGACATATCGAATGTTACAGTTCCTTTAGCTACTGGAGTTTCTGTAACTGAAACTACGTCTGCTTTAAGTAATGAAGAAGATTTGATGTCTTTGTAACTTCCATTAGCATCTCCTAAAAGAATACCTTTGAATGTTTTTCCATCGAATGCTTGACAATCGGTACTTGAAGTATTGATATTTAAGTCTAGGCTATCAACAATTTGAGGAACGTTACGATTTGAGTATCCAACTTTATCGTTTTCTGGGTATTTAGTAGAAATTGCATATGTTTTACCAGAAGTAATACTATCTTGATCAACAAATAACCAATCTTTAGCTACTGTAGGATTTCCTTTTTGAGAGAATTGACCAATACTTTTTACACTTCTAAGGTTAATTTGAGAAACGTCACCTGAAGATATTGAACCATCTCTGTTTACGTCCATTGCAATAATTTGGTAAATCGAAGGAATATATGATGCGTCTTTTACAGCTACTTTTTGAGCTAATATTGCATCAGCAGCATTTATTACACTTTGTACGTCAGTTGTATTTGCAATATCACGAGAGATTGCGATTTTACCACCATTAGTAATATTGTAGTTGAAAATACCTTTTGCGTTTGGTTGAACTGCTGTTGAACCGGTTTTTCCAGTGATATCGGTAATTAAATTTGTACCTGCAACATATCCTATTGGGCTATAGTCTGACCAATATTGAAGAGCTCCTACGAAGTTTGTTTCGTGGTAAGTGATAAATTTACCTGCACTTACAACTTTCGATGTCATAACATCAGCATAACTTTCTTCTAATAAATTGATTTTAAATTTAGCTGTATCTACTGATTGGAAATCACCAGTTTTTGCGAATTCAACACTAACTAATTGACCTAAACCATTGAAAGATGTTAATGCTGTTGAAGTTAAGTTTACTCCAATTATGATACTTGAATCTGTAATGTTTTTAGAATAAGTAGCATAAGAACTATTGATTAAATCGTTGTTGATAGTTACTATACCTGTTGGAGTTACTTTTGTTTTATCGTAGAATAATTCAAAGTCGAAACCTAAGGCATTTATGATTGGATCAGAAGTTCTTTCGATAGTCATATTAAATACATTTCCTGCACTGCAAGGAGCAATTGAATCTTTGATTCTATAAGTAGCATTTCCTAATACATCGATAATTTGAGTAGGAGATGTTAGAGAAACTCCACCTTTATTATCTGTAGCAGAAGCTGTGATTGTTTTTTTTCCTTCTTCAGCAGTCCAAACAAATGAGAATGGAGCACTTGTTACAGGAGAACCTACAGCAACACCACCAACATAGAATTGTACGCTTGAAATAGTTCCGTCATTATCAGATGGAGTAGCAGTAAAGGTAACTGGTTGACCAACTTTTAATGTACCTACTACTGTTAATGCAGAAATAGTAGGAAGTTGATTAGCAACAACATTTAATGTAGCAGCTGATGAAGTTCCTGTAGCCGATGGAGTTTTGCTATCGGTTGCTTTAGCAGTTATAGATTTTGAACCTAAAGTAGTAGTATATGCAACTGAATATGGAGCTGAAGCATCAACACCAACAGAAACACCGTTTACAAAGAATTCAACACTAGCAATTCCGTCAGCATCAGTAGCTGTAGCAGTTAAGTTAACAACATCACCAACAATTGCCGAAGCAGGAGTTGATACTGTTACAACTGGTGCTGGATTTGCTGTTACGTTTAAATTAACTGAAGCATACGTTGTAGAAGCAGATGGAACTCTATTATCGATAGCAATAGCTTTAACTACTTTTATACCAGCTGAAGTTGAAGTATAATCAACTTGATAAGGAGCAGCAGTAACAATTCCTATTGAAACATTATCAACAAAGAATTCTACACTAGCAACACCGTCACCGTCAACTGCAGTAGCTGAAATAGTGATTTTATCGCCAGCAACTGTTGAAGCAGGAACTGTAATTGTACCTTGAGGACCAACATTTGGACCAACTGTTACTGAAACAGGAGTTGAAGTTGTAAAATCACCATCGTTATCAGTTGCTTTAGCAGTGATTGAATGTACGCCTAATGAAGGAGTAAATGAAGCTGTATAAGGAGCAGTAACATCAGTATTGATTAATGTTGCACCATCGAAGAATTCAACTTTAGTGATTGAACCACCATCGGTAGCATTTGCTGCAATTGTTACAGCATCACCAATAGTTACATTTGAACCTGTTAATGGAGAAGTGATACTTACTACTGGAGGTGCAGGAATTGCAATTGTACCAACTAAACTTGGATCAACAAATTCACCAGTTTGAGGATTACTTGTAACAAATAATTCATAATCGCCACTTGCATTGATTAATTGGAAGTTTACTTCATAATGGAAAGTTCCATCGGTGGTGAACTGACCAACTAAAACTCTGTTAGTAGCTGTAGCACCTAATACACCTAACATTGAAGCATATCCTTCTCCTTGAGTTGAAAACTCATTACCTGTAGTTCCATCAAATACAGATAAATCTAAATTTGGGGATTGTGTAATTCCAGATATTGTTCCAGTTATTGAACCTGCAGCATTTTCCGAAACCATAACTCCTAATTTACCTTTAGAAACTGCACCAAGAGATACCCAAGAGTCATATAAATCAGCACCAGTTGGGTTATTCATTGCATTTGGAGTTGATTGTCCACCTGGACTATTATAAAAACTGGTTGTTGTAGAATATTTTAGCATATGAATATTATCACCATACATTGATGAAAATAAAATACCTGGTTTCATATCAACATATAATCGGTAAGTAACTGCACCAATTGGAAGATTTGGATCTAATGCATGGTCGGCAGCAGTTGCTGTGTGGTACTTTTCTACAAGTACTCCATCTAACATTGTTTGTGCCTGCGAAAATGCCGCCGTACACATAAGGCCTAAGCCTAATAATAATTTTTTCATGTCTATATATTTATTTTCTTGTTATAAATATTAATTATTTGCTTTATTAAATCTTGTAAGTAATTGATTGAAATCTTTCATATCAGTCATACCATCTTGATTAATGTCTGTTGGATTTGATTGAAGACCAGCAGAAGTTTTTAATACTGTAGCATAAGCCCAACCTGATAACCATGATGGTTTTGTAGCATCAAAAGCACCTCTATATGCAGCTGGTGTAAAGAAACCATCAGCAGGAGCAGTTATTGTTGAAGCTAAATTACTTGAAGGAATTACATCTAATACAGTAGAAACTGCGTTAGTAGTTGAATTCATAGCCCATACTGTGTTGAAACCTGCTATTGTTGTAGGAACTAAGTTTCCATCGTTTGTAAATTGAGTCATATCGTCAGCAGAACCAAGGCTTAATTTTACACCATCAGCTGGGTTTGTTACAATTGCACTCCATTTACCTGTTGTCATAGCACCTTTAGTAATTGGATATCTGTTTCCGAAGAATGTGTTGTTTTTGATGATTAAAGAACCTTTTACAGCAACTCCAGTACCTGTGTTATAAGCATTATCAGCACTTGTCCAGTTGTCATAACCATCACCTAAGTTAGTAGCATTGTCGCGAGCAGTAGCAAAGTTTACACCTGTACGGAAGTTTGCAAAAATGTTGTTGTAGAATTCACCTTCGGTAAGTTCTTTTGCTTGTAATCCTGCAGGTCCCGAGTTATCGGCATTACCATTATATCTGTTATTTCCAACAAAAGTACAGTTGTAGAAAATAGGGTGTGAACGTAATGCATGAACTGGAGCAGCTTTGTCGTCATCAGCATCTGCTTCGATTCCATTATCAGAACTAATTGTTGTTGTTGTATCGTTAGTTGCAGTTTTTACACCAAAGTAGAACTGAGCTTTTCCTTTGTAACCAAGGTCAAAGTCAAACATATCGTCAGCACCAAACATAGTAGTGATATATTTTACGTTAACTGTTCCACCGAAAAATTCGATATTATCGTCAGCAGCAGAAATAATTTCAACGTGTTCGATTGTTGTTCCTCTACCAACTGCACCAAGAGAAAGACCATTTAATTCGTTCGATCCATCAGCAGGAGTTCCTGGGATAACTGGTAATACATCACCAGCATGACGGATTGAAACATATTTCAATATACCTGAATTATCATCTTCGTCAACATTTGCACCACCACCATATACATTTCTGCGGTTTGCTGCTGAAAAACCTTCGATGAAACCAGTACCATCAATACCTGCACAATATCTTGTTGTAGAACCTGATGTTGTGTTTTTTGCAACTGTTAAGTTAACAAACGATTTTCCTAAAATTACAACGCCACCCCATTGACCAGTACTTGCTGTTGGGAAAGTTCCGTCAAGATTGTCGGCTTCTGCAGTAAATACAATTGGACAAGTTGGTGTTCCCGATGCAAATATTTTAGCATCTCTTTGAACAATTAATGCATTTGCATTTCCAGTTGCAGCTTTGCGTCCTTTAATTACTGTTCCAGGTTGAATTGTTAATGATTTTAACGAGTCAACATAAATCTTGTCATCAAGAATCCATGTTTTGTCGCAAGTAAGAATTGTGTTTTTAGCAAGAAGCTGTCCTTCCGCTCCTGCTAATGTTGTTAGTAATACTGTTGGACGTGATGCAACAGGTGGACATCCACAATCGGCACCTAAATTTGTTTGTGCAAAAAGTGATGAGACTGACATTGCTGCAACTGCAGCTGTCGAGAACATTTTAATAAGTGTTTTTTGAGATTTCATACGTTTACATTTTTATAGATTCATCACTATTGATGAACGAAACAAATGTAGGTAGGAAGCTTATAATAGATTGATTTTTAATATTATCATTTGTTTAAAGAATTACTTAGTTTGTGTAAAATTAAGGTTAATTCGTGGGTCGAAATCTTTAAACTAATTTTAAGAATGGACTATTTTGATAAACATTTTTATACGAAAAAGAGCTTTCAATAATTGATTTTCATGCGGTTTTTGAAATTTAGATTATGTTAATGTTTGAACATAATTGTATTTATTTGCTATGTTAATAATTTGTAAATATGTTAAGATTGGGAACGTTGGGTTGATGAATTTTGGGGTGGGGGTGATAATAGTTTAATGTTTTTTTCAAACTCATCCCCTGTCTGTCTGCGACAGACATCCCCTTCTCTACGCTTAGAGAAGGGGAAGCAATTGCTTTGCAATTGCGGGGGATGAGTTTTAATATACTTTTATTTCTTTTTCATTTTTACTTCATACTTTTCATGTACAAATCTCATTAAAGCACAAAAAAAAGGTTCCACCTTTTGAGAAGATGGAACCTTTAGTCCTTGACATCAAATCTAGTTATTTGATGCGTCGGTTTTTTTAGCTGTCTTGCGACCAGGGAAACGTGTTGCCATATCGTCGGCAGCTTCAACTGCACCAGCCACTCCATGACCTGCTGCTTGTTGGGTGTTTTTGTAAATAGCCAATGCTGCTGTGTATGCTTCTGAACCTGCAACTAACAATGTATCGTCGATTTCATTTTGCAACTCGTTTAATTGTTTACTCACTTGTAAAAGCATTTGTGCTCCATTAAAGTCTTTTTGTAACTCGGGTAAACTTACAAACGAAGGTACTAAACCATTGTAGCGAGTAGCATAGTCTATTGCTTTTTGAACAAATGGTGCTGTGCGTTCACCCATTTTTAAGTAGGCATAACGTTCGTCGGGAGTTAGTGTTAAAAGACCCGGAAATGCTGCTCTTATTTCAGCGATTTTTTGACTTGCAGTTTGCACCATAGCGGTAGTGTAAACTTGCGAAAATTTGTTCTCTTGCATTGTTTTTGAGTTTAAGGGTATATATTAATTAATGAATTAACGTTGGGTTTTTGAACTATTTAATTCTCTTGAAATGTAACCGATTAACCAGTCCATCATTTTCTATATAATTATTAAGATGCCAATGTACTGTTGTATCTTTTATTACAGTATCATTTATGTCGATATAATATTCTGAATAGGGATCTTTGTCTAGAATATGTTTCATAATACTATCAATAGGTAACATCCCTTTTATAGCATAATCGTGTCTACTTATATCCAGATAGGCAGAATTAAGTCCATAACTGTATTGTCCCCATTCCATATAATAACCATCTATAAGTTCATAGTAGCAAGTGTGAGATGAATCTCCACCTGGATCTGTAGGTCCTGGTATTACTGTAATTTTTGTTTTATCGGGAGATAATTCGATACACACATTTTTAATATAATCACCTTTCAGTTTATATGCAATAAAATGAGGTCTTGGGTTGTCATCTTTACCTATGATTGTATTTTTATCCTTATTACATGAAACGAATAAGGATAATAAAAATAGAATTATGATAGTTGATTGTTTCATCTTTTATAAATATTAATGTTTGACTCTCGTTTGGCTTAGTTTCTATCTTAGGCTTTATTATTTTCAGACAGAGTCTGATTTTTTATGAAAACTGAAATATAAAATCAGACTAAGCAGTGATTACTATTATTTGAGTTTTAAAAATCCGTTTTTAAGACTAAGTGTTCCGTTGTTTAGGGCTGCTTCGATTGATGCTATACTCGTATCTTTAATAGAAGAATCAGGTTGCATTAAATAGAATTCTACAAATGGATCTTTGTCAATAATCCGACTCATCAAACTATCATCACATACTAAACCTTTTTCTAACCAGTCTTTTCTATCTGTACTTACATAAGCTGAGTTTAAACCCCATGTATGTCCACTTGCAATCTTTATATGATCTTTTGGGAAATAATGTGCAGCCTCCATTATATATCCATTTTTTAAGTATATTAATCCTTTTAATGAGGTATCTTGACTTGTAGGAATACCAATTATTTTACTTTTATCAGATGATAATACTATACATGATTTATTTAAGTAGTCGCCTTTAAATTTATAAAGTATCATTGTTAGATATTTAGTATCTGATTCTTCTTTTTTACACATGGTAAATAGTAAAATACCAAACAATAAGATTGGGATTATTCTTGCTTTCATAGTTTTTTTCTTTTTTTGTTGTTAAGAGCTTACAAATGTAATAAAATGTTTATTTTGACCAAATAAATTGAAATAAAATACAATATATTTTGTGGTAAAAATGGTACTTGCTATGCAGATATATTGGAGTGTAACTGCTATCAGTTTAGTTTACTACTACATTAATATTCAAAGAATAAAAACTGTTGAACTTTCCATAATCAGATAAGCTCTTAGACCATTATCAATTGAACTTCTTAGCTATAATATTGGTTCTCGTGTTTTAAGAAATGAGTATCGAAGTCTTTTGTGAAGATGTTGAAGTATTTTACATCGAGGTTCTTGCTTAATTATTTGATGTTGTCGGTTTGTTACTCGAAGTTGTGTGATAGACCGACAATGAAAGAGTAAAATACCGACAATGTCGAACTAAAAAGTATCGACTTTCTCACTTTTATCCTCGGTGTTGGTACTTTGAGTGAGGACGTCGAAGCTTTTACCCTCAAGGTTGAGGGTAAAAGTGAGAAAGTTGGTTGTTTTACCTTCGAGGTCGAATGAAAAAGCCTCGAGGTCGAGGCTTTGGGGAGGAATTTTGATGTTGGGTTGGGGGTTGGTACTATAAATTAGATTGTGTAAACAGGAATAAATAATTGGTTGGGGGTGTTTTTTTAACTCATCCCCCGTCTGTCTACGACAGACATCCCCTTCTCTACGTGTAGAGAAGGGGAAGCAATTACTTTGTAATTGCTGGGGGATGAGTTAAAATTATAACTACAACTAAAAATGATTAATCCTTCACGCAACGAATACTATATCCATTACTAATATTACCATAGTAACGGAATACGCCAGCTTTGTTGTAATCGAGATATCTATACCAAGCTTCTTTTCTTGAGTTTTTGCTTGCTGTCCACCAAAATGCGGTAGCTCGTAAGCCAGGATCGCCCCATGTTCCGTTGAATAATCGGCAACTTCCTGCTAATGCACTGAATCCGCTTTTGTTATTTGGCCATACAGTGTAAGGGGTTTCCGATTCCATCCATTCTGGATTTGTGCTACTATATTTCAAAAGATTTCCAACATCGGTTCCTCGCCAACCAATTGCTTCGGCATCGTAATATTTCATACCTAGGTGTTTTTCCATTTCTTTCCAATCGTCGTCGGTTGCAACGTGCCAGCCTTGTGGAGCTATGTTGTTTGTGTCGGCAACAGCATATCCGTTATATAATAAGCCAAGGGCTAGGGTGTCGGAACTACTACGAGGGTAACTACAAAAAGCTGCAACTACTACTGTGGTATCCCATTTTAGGCTTGTGCTATTTTCGGGTATTTCCAAAATGCTTTTGCCATTTCTAAAATGTTTTACTTTTAAGTTCTCGGTCATCCACCATTGATTGCCAATTTTTACTGTTTGATATTTATTACCGTCAATATCAAAAACACTATCGGTTTGCAGTGCTGGTGTTGCCGATTCGTTTTTTTTACATCCAACAATAGAAAAAAGGATTGCTGATAGTAAAACGAGTATCGATATCTTGGTATTAAACGCTTTTGTATTCATATTTTGAGAGTTAATTTTTATGTGTTAATAATTGTATTCGTTATTATGTTTTAAAAATGCTTCGACAAGCTCAGCATGACGAGAACTTTGCTGTTGGTCACCCTGAGCTAGTCGAAGGGTTGTTTTTTTAAATTGTCTTTTTTTATGTACCTAGGTATGCATAAGTCTTTATTCTTTTTTCAGGCAGAGCCTGGTTTGATATTTACGACTGAGGCACAGCCTCAGCCGAACCCAGTAACCCATTATTGTTTAATAAATGTTTTCAGTTCAATGCTATTGCCAACCGAAATTTTTAACTTATATATACCATTTTGAAAGCTTGTAATGTCGATGTTTTCGTAATAATCGCTTGAAATATTTCCAAGATATTTATGTAAAACAATAGCTCCATTTGCATCGATAAAAGAGTATTCAACATCTTGGTCTTTTACTGCTTTTATACTTAGAGTCATAAAGTTGTTTGATGGGTTTGGGAAAAGATAGATGAGTGGCTCATTACTGAGACTTGGACATACAATTGCTAGGTCGCGGTCGTTGCAATATCCAGGGTAGCAACACATCGATGGTATGTTTTTATTTACTTTCGAATCGTAATTACAAGCCATTGGATCCATGCAACCTAAAACAATTGGGGTTTTACATTTTGAAATATCGTTACATCCAAACGATTCGCTAAATTCCATATAATTAGGATCTTTACATCCACATTCGAGAGGGTAGCGTAGGTAAGGATTAACTTTTTCGTTTTCGGCTAATGCTCCATTATCGGTCGATAGATATTTTACAATTCGTGATGAAGAGCTTCCATCAATTGGTTCTTCAACTTCGATATTTAGTTGAAAAGAGAGTGTTCCTTTTGTTGTTAATTGGGCAACTAACACTTCGTTTTTATCGGGAAATACACCAACTGTACCCGAATTACGAAGAATACAATTATGCGATTCGAATGTTTTAAGAGGAACAAGTGAACCAAATATAGTAGAATCGAGAGTGAGATCGTTGATGCTGTCGTAGCTTGTAAATCCGTTATCGAACCAAGCTGTTGGTGCATTTGATAGTGTATCGATTCCATCGGCAGTTGTAACAGGAATTCCTGCTAAAGTGCTTGCATTGCTAATTAAACCAGCAGTTATGTGTGCACTTCCTCCATTGTTTTTCGATCCTCCAACTAGGGAACCATTATTGTCGTTCGATTTTAAAACTCCAAAATATGTTTTTGCAGGAGCAAGTGCTCGAGTGCTAACTTGACCCAGTGTTAACCAAGAATCTAAGGCAACTGTATTTTTTGAATACCAACTTGCTTTTATATCTTTTGCAAATGTTTGACCATTGCTTTTATTATTGAAAAATACCGAATCGCTTTCGAACTTTAATGGATTTTTTGCATCACCATAAATGCTTAAAAGTTTTGAACCTGCTTTGAGGTCGATAAATATTCGGTAGGTTGTTGAACCAGCAGGCAAATATCCGCCTGTAGTGTCGGTCGCATCATTTGCATCGGAAATGTAATATGTTTCAACGATTACTTTTTCAACTTGAGCATTAAGCGAAAGCGAAAGAAAAATGATTGCGAGAAAAACGAAAAACTGTTTCATTGTATGTTGGTTTTAGTTTGTTATTTAATGGTGAATATTGTAACTCAACCCCTCGCAATTACTCCGCAATTGCTTTTCCTCCTTTTAAAACATTGAGAAGGAAAATTCTGTCCCTAGACTGAAAGGGGGTGAGTTTTATATCTATAATTTATATGAAAGAGCAAAATTGTAAGTTGTACCATAATGATAAACATCATAATCGCGAGCCCAAGCACCATCGTATTTATAAGTACGTTTGATTGGTGAATTCAAAATGTCTTTCACCGTAAAGCTAGCTGAGAAATGTTTGCCTAATGATTTTGATATTTTTACATCGAATAAATGTCGAGGACGTTCGTATGTGTCGGGATATCCATTACCACCAACAGTAACCAAACGCGAACCTTGTACATTATAACTAAGCGAAACGGTCATCTTTAAACTGTCGGAAGTGTACGACAACATTGTGTTCACAATATAAGGAGCTTGTCCGTACATTGGATGTGTAATGGTATCGCCAACGGCTGTGTTTATATAGGTTGATTGCGATTTTACTAATGCAACGTTTGCTCTGAATTCAAGATTTTTGATAATCGTTTTCTTGCCCTCGAATTCAACTCCACGCAACCACGATTTGTTTGGATCGTTCAACCATTTGCTTCCTAAAGCTCCAAGGTCGGTTAACTCAATGTGATTTTTAAAATCTTTGTAAAAGAAATTGAGGGAAATGTTATCGCCTGTTTTTACTGAATATTCAAGACGTAAATCATAGTTATTGATATGTACCATTTTAAGATTTGGATTACCTGTAATCAATGCATTAAGTTCGTAGTCGCCAGTGCTGATGTCTGTTAATTCACGAATACTTGGTCGAGCAACTGTTTTTGCATAATTCAATTTTAGGTTTAGTGGAGTTTTGTCTTTTATTATTTTATAGAGTAACGATGCTGATGGAAGAACACTTGTTTCGTTCAAATTTCCTGGGTTATTAATTTTTGCCTGTTCAGAATTATAACGTCGACTGTCGTTAGCTACCAAGTGTAATTCATGGAATAATCGAACATCGGTGAAAATAGAAGCATGTTCAGCTCGTAAACCTCCCGAAAAACGGAACGATTTTGAAATGGTATAATCGATTAACAAGAATCCTGCTTTTACTTCACTATATCCAATAGTGCTATTGTAAGGCGATATATCTTTTTCGTACCATTTGTTTAATTTGTGTTTCATGAAATTTAAACCGTCGGTTGATTGTGCTGAATCGATACTATAGTTTTCTAAGCTCGTATAACTTATTCCTTGTTTCTGTGAAAATTCTGGTGGTTTAACGGTATATGAATATTGATCGTAGTTTCTGTCGTTATGTTGATAGCTTCCACCAAATTTTAGCTTACGCGATAATTCGGAATTTTTCTGAATAGGTAATTCGAAATTGATTCTACTATCAAGTATGTTTTCTGCTAAATCTCGATACACTCTTTCACCATCTCCTTGAATTTTATTATTTGAAACATCGAATTTATATCCTGCATTTTTATAGTCGGGAACCGAACTTAAACCGCTAGTATACGATGCGTTACAGTCAATCTTCAATCCTAGTTCAGGCAAAGTATGTTCCGACTTGAATTGATAAATCATTTGTTTACGTTGTTCATAATAAATGTATGTTCTATTACTTATATCATATCCACTAGGTATTTCAGAGAATTTCGCAATATCTTTTACATTGTTGGTTCCTATAATGTTGGGCATAAACATTACAGCTACTTTGTTGTTTTTATTTAAAATATAAGTAAGATTAATTAGACCACTCCAACTATTTGTTTCCTTGCTTATTTTTTGACTTAAAGAATCGTATTTAATAACTCCGTTCTCGTGAACTTCAATTACTCGGCTTCCTCCCGATGAATTAGGATCGTATTGTGTTGAACTAGAATATTTGAATCCAACTAAATAACCTAATGTTTTGCCAAATAGTAATGTTTGATTACCGATGCTGATACTTTGACTGCTATTTAAAGGAGCTTTGCGAGTTGTTGAACCCCAGTTATCTTTAAATCCTTTGTTCGAATTTACAGCATTCGAATTGATTCTGTCGAAAGCTTTGTTATAATATTGAGCTTGAAAATCGTCTTTTGCTTTTTTATAGGCAGCATCGTCATTCATCATCGATTTGTCGAGTAAACCTAACTGAACTAAGCCTAGTTTCTGATATAAATCGGGGTTTTGCACCCATT
>Ga0302296_1001640_pt1 | contig 15786 bp, 10 predicted proteins | sample III_Fen_N3_1_FD_194546 | JGI IMG/M metagenome (GOLD analysis project Ga0302296, IMG submission 194546) | Peat permafrost microbial communities from Stordalen Mire near Abisko, Sweden - III_Fen_N3_1 | ecosystem: Environmental > Terrestrial > Soil > Wetlands > Permafrost | place: Sweden: Abisko...
CACCTTCCGGATCAATACACCGAAAACGGGAATGCGCAACATGACCTGACTCGACGTTTTGCGAAACCACTCTTCTTTGCGTTGTGTGTAACAATAAATGCTAATGGCAATGGCCGCCAGAAAGAAATACAGCATAAACGGCGCAAAGTGATCCGACAGCCACACAATTTTTTTGGTCAACCACGGCAATTCCTGACCGAATTGTTTAAAGACATCTTCAAACATTGGTACCACCGAATTGAGCATGAAATACAACACCCCGAAGGTAATTGCCATTACGAAAGCAGGGTAGGTGAATACGCTCACCAATTGTCGTTTCAGTTTTACTTTATCACCGAAATATACCGCCATGGAAGCCAACACGTGTTTCAAACGTCCGGTTTCTTCGCCAATGCGTACACTCTGAAATTCGTAGGCTGAAAAATGTCCGGATTGTTCCATGGCTTCGGAAAGTGACGCCCCCAAAACAATCTTGGCTTGCAGGGTTTCTAAAATGACTTTTACGCGCTGTTTTTCCTGTTCGTCGATGATGAGTTGAATGGAGCGACGCATGTCAATTCCACTTTCGATAAGCGAACAAAATTCATTGTAGAATTGCTCCTTGACCTTATCGCCAAACGGTTTGCCCAACGAAAGTTCGCGTTGGAAAATGCCCTTCAATTGCTGCGCTTCTACTGCCATAATCGTTGGGAAAAATAATGGTTTACATTGAGGGCAACGGTTGAACGCACTGGATAACGAAGCACCATTTCGTCGTCTTTCCAATTCACTTTAAACGCAATGTATTGCCGGCCTTTTGTTTCTTCCAGCTGAATGGCGTTCATTTCCAATTTCAGGTCCATTTCGGTTTCGTTGATTACGCGAATCAGGCGATTGTCCATGATTTTATACAGCGTTTGCGTCTTCCCGAAATAAATAGTTGCCTGATTATTGGTTACATGAATGGAATCTGCTTCATCCAATTCGCGCCACAAGTTTGCTCTTACCACGAACCAATCGTTGAGTTCGTTTTTGATTTGCGTTTCGTTTTGAATTTGTTCTCCGAAACGATTCAATGCACCAAAAAACAAGGCCGAAAGCAAGGCCATTAGGGCAATCACAATGGTGACTTCCAGCACGGAAAAAGCCGTTAATCGAGCGATATGTGGTCGGTTATTGTTCACTAAAGAAAGTCTGCTGCCAGGTAGTTTTTTGATTACTGATGAGGTTTATTTCACTGAAAACTACGGAATCTTTTCGAGTTGTGGAAATTTCCATCGTCCCCAATTCGCCTTTCCAATCTGAAACCGCGGGAAGTGTATCGTGAATCAATGCGTCGATCATGAGCGATTGAAATTCGGTTTGTTCTTTCACTTCTTTGAACTGAATGGTGGAGCGACTCGCTTGCATAAAAACCTGAGACGCGATGGTAAAACAAATAGCAATGATCGTAATCGCGATCACAAACTCGGCAATGGTAGATGCAGGAACTCGTTTCATAACCATGTAATGAGTTTGGATTGAACGGTCTCTTGTGCTTGCAACCAGCCCGGAAGCAAAAAATAGCCCGGTAGTCGTTTTTGACTGATAATTGCGTCTACCAGATGATTTCCGTAGGCACCGCCACCGGCACGTGCCAATAACTGAAACGTATATAAACTGCCAATAATGGTTCCTTTGGCTTCTGTTTCACCACCATTATAAATCAACCCTCCAACTACCGATTGTTCATGCAATTCCAGGAAAGGAAGTTTGCGGAAATCGGGTTGTTGGGATGTGATCAAAATTCCGCCGAGCACTTGGGCATTTTCTTCCAAAATCACCATCCGTCGGGTAAGTTCATTGCGCAGTGCTTGTTCGTTTAAGGCAATCACACTTGGGTACAACAATTTCACTTCTTTTTCACAGATCACGCGTTCAGAAGCCACTACCTGAACCGAACCTGTAAAACCCGTTTCAAATCGCACAACAGGTGCAATCAAAATAACATTGGTTAATTGAGCTTTGGCCGAAACAAAAATGGAATCGAAGGAATGAATGATCACATTTCCGCGAATTGCCTGCGTCAACACAATCGGATTTAACTGCTGAAAATACGTGATGCCGTTGTGAAAAGAGTAGGTGCTATCTCGGGCAATAAACGGTTGTGGAGTTGTTTTTCCAACCAAGTCGGCAGGTAGTAAATTTTGCCATTCTTTTTTCAGTGGAGGAAGTCCCAATTCGGCCACTTCAGTACTTCCGAAAACCAGTTTATCGAAGGGATAATTTTTTCCTGCAATGTACGCGCGTTCTACATTTCCGTTGGGAACAAATGCCGTTCCTTCAATTTTCGTTTCACCGGTAATTTTTAAACCACCCGAATTGCCCGGTAAGTACAAACACGGCAATTCCGGAGCCTGAATCATACCGATCAAAGCTGTTCGTCGGCTACTCAACGGACTTTTATGCGTTGTGGTGCAAATCATCGAGAAAGCACCCCATTGTTGGTGTTTTATTTCGGAGGTATCTCCTGAAGAATGGATGTATTGCACGGAATCTCCCGGAGGAACCATGAACATTCCGTAGCGAATGGCGGAGTAGCTATCAAACAGAACATGTTCCTTATTGGTTTGAAGTACTTCAATCTTTTTCTGGGTAGCCGCAATAAAAATAACGCCCGAACAAATGAGTCCGACTAGGAGTGAAAACACAATGGCATAGGATAGAGCGGCAGCACGAATCATTCACTTTTGCGTTTAAACAGCTTGAATGATTTTTTGGACTTTTCCGATTCAGAATTGGTAGATTGTTCGTCAGTTTTCTTCGGCTTCGCTTCTTTTTTCGATCCCTTTACTTTTGTTGGTTTTTTATCGTCGGAAGCTTTTTCGTCCGTTTTATCTTTTTTAGAAAAGTGCGATTTTAAGCGTTTAAAAAAGCCTGGTTTTTCATCGGTTGAAGGAGCTGTTTCTTCTCCTTTATGCGTTTTCGTTTTTTTCTCTTTTGGTACTACAAGTTCCCCTTTTTTATACGTTTCAACTGACTTACTGCCATCCGAAGCGAATGTTTCCTGTTTTCCGTGCAAGAGACTATTCTTGTATCGAGCCACCGATTTCACCCGACCTATCGAATCCATGAGCGTCACCGTTTTAGAAGATTTACTGATTTCAATCAGCGTATCGCCACTCTGTTCGGTGGTTTTATTCCCGCGAATAATGGTGCGTTTTTGCACGTCACCTGCTTTCGAATACTGGATTTGTTCACCCGACAAACGGCCATTTTTCCAGTGTTCCGTTCTGATTAGTTTACCGTTTTTTTGCCAGTAATTCCACTCACCGATTTTCAGTCCTTTTGCGTAACTTCCCTTTTCGCAGAGTTGCTTGTTATCGTAAAAAGCTTCGTACGCTCCATGCAATAATTGTCCGGCACTTCCACCTTGCGTTCCAAGAACCGTTTGCGATTTGTACCAATAATAGGTCTTTTGGGTATCGTAATGTTTGATTCCTTTTTCGTCGGAATCGAGCACGGTAAACGTCATCGACAATCCATTTTGTTTCATGGAATGTTTCAAAGAATAATCTTCTATTTTCTGTGCGGAACAGTGAAGCGAACCAATGACTAGGATGAAGCAGATGATGTAATGCATGTTGAAAATTGTAATGGAAACAAATGTAGTAAAAAGTGGGGGTAAAGAGATTTTATTTGAGCGATAGAACTGGATTTAACAAATTTGAAGAGGCATTCAACAAATAGTTTGAACTACAATGATATTGCGTTATGTGTAAATCAAGATTTATTAAAAATTAAGTCACAAAAAAATAACGCTCACCAATTTTTGTTTTAAGAACTTGTTTTTCAGGCACGTATAAATTTTTGAATCTACTCAGGATGTAGAAACCTAAAAGTTTTTTTAAAAATTTCAAAATTCTTTTTTATTTTTGATTTTAATACAAAGATTGCATAACTACCTAGGTTTCATGAAAAAGTCGCTATTCTTTTTAATTTTCGGTTATTGCTGTTTATTTTCGGCATCCGCTCAAGGATTTACTATCAATAATGATTTTTACACATTAAATTCATCATCGGGTTTTAATGTTCATTTGGTAGGTAATGCAGTTTTCAATGACTCGTTGAAAGTTTATTACTCTGTAAAGACTAATGATAGCATTCCGCAGCTGTTGTTTACAGATTCTGTTGATTTCACAGCTGAAACAGTTGTTTTCCCTTCCAATTTCACTTATAGTGCGAATGATTCGTTGTTGCAAATTGATTTAGGGACATATCCGTCAAAGGAGTTGATTTTAGAGATCTATTCCATTCAACTCGGAGAAGTGAAAGAGCACATTTACTTAAATATTCACAACATTGAAACCATTCTAGAAGATGAAGAATAGTTTATTCCACCGATCAATTCAATGCCTTTTTGGGGTTTTTATCCTGTTTTTGAGTGCTCAATCATTGAAAGCGCAGACAGGAACGCTTTCTGTGCAGTTATTTCATAATTCAAGTACAACTGCAAATTCTAAGGTTACCTTTTGGATAAACATATCAAACAATTGGACTCAAGGCGTTTCAACTGTTACTGATGTCTTTATGAAAAATCTGGCAACAAACGTTACTACAACTCCTTTTGGTACTGGATATACTTCACCCAATCAGTATCAAACAATACCTGTATCTTATGCAGCTGGAAGTTATGAGTTGAAAGTTGTTGTGTCCACTCCTAATATCAAGAATACGGGGAATGTTTCAGTGACGTGTGTGCAAAACATTTGGATAGGAAATAAAGTCTATTGGGAAAATTGTTTTGATATGGAGCCTAGTGTAAGTCAATACTCCTTGAAACGTAGTAAAGCAACCGCTGGTCAGACATATAGTTATGCCCAATCATTCAATAGCTTAGCTTCAGGTGCGTTGGGTTGGGTTGAGATGCGGAAGTTAAATAGTAATGTTAATGATAGCCGCATTTTTCTGGTATTGGAACCATTAGCTAATCCACGATCGTTTACACCAACAGACAATCTTACGCACATAGAGTTTTACCGTGATAATACAGGAACTTCTAGAATTAAGATTCGTTATAAGCAAACGAATGGAGTTTATAGAGATTCTATTATTCCCGGAATTGCGGCAACAGACAAAGTGCGTTTTCAGCGCAATACCACCGATACCGCGATTATACAAATAAATAGCTCACTTACCAGAGCTTTCAAGTTTCCTTCAAAAATTACAGGAGCTTTGAAAATCACAATGCTTGGTAAACAATTAAATGATCAAGCGGACGAGATTTCAACTTCGTATAGTTATCCAAGCAGTAATTATCCTATATCAACCACCTTTCATGCATCCAATGCTGATAATTCAAATACAGGTACAATTACAACGCGTATTACCCCTTTATCAGGGTTTACCTCACCTTACAACTATTTTGTAACAGCTTCACCTATGGATGATATGAAATCCATCTATAAGTACCTGAAAGATTCTATTTATACAAGTGGTGTGGATAGCACAACTTTTTTTAGAGGTTCAACCAGTTCAACAACCCTTACTTCGCAACTTTTACCGAGTGGTTCTTATTATGCTAATGTGTTTGATAGTAAGGGAGTTCGGGTTTTTACCAATAAGCAAGAATTGATGCCTGATTATGTTTATGGTCAGCAAAACAAATTTGAAAATTCGTACAATGAATTTTTGAGTACTTCTCCTAATTCATATATAACGTTAAATACTTATGTAACGGAAGAAGATCGTGGTTCTTTAGTTTATTACATTAAAAATACAACTGCTGATCAGTCGTTTGGAGTATTAAATGAAAACTCAAACATAAGTGGTGGTGGAAAAACATATTCCAACATTGTTTACGGTTTTTCGGTTAGTGGCAGCCAATTGTTTCCGGTGGTCAATGGTGTAACGGGTAGTCCGGTAACCGTTTTAGCAGACGTACCTATTGAGATGGTATTTGCTGATGGAATCGTTTCTTTTCGTCAAAATGGAACGGAGTTAAAAACAGAAGTTCTTCCAAGTACTTTTTCCTATAAATCCGGGGTATATATCAAGAGTTGGGGTGTTCCTATTACGATAAATCCTATAAACCTTAAGTTTAGGCCTTACAAGATTGCTACATTGGTAAATGATAATGCATGTGGGAAAAATAGTGGGGATTTAAAAGTGACGTTTACAGGATTACACAATATGTCCATCCATTCCAATACGTCTTTTGCACTGAAAAATATTACAGATGATGCAAATGCAACCCCTCCTACAACGATTGCCACAGTTGTGAGTGGGACAACTTATCAGGATTTGGCCGCTGGTGTCTATTCTCTTGAAGGAAATTTATATCTCGTTCCAACAGGAAGTCCTGCTGGAACTGCCCCAACAGCTAGTTATACAAATATTAAACAAGTCATTTATATTGGTTCACGAATGAGTTGGGATCCGTATGCTAATATTCAAACCTGGCCACAGAGTAATACAGCAACTCATTACGCTGTTGGTTCTTCTTCCGTAAGTAATACAAATACTGCTAAAGCTGTTTCAACAAATGTTTTAGACCCTCAAGTATCGGGATGGACTGTCTTTACTGCTCCACAATTTCCGTATTCCTTTTCACCGTTTAAAAGGGCTCACTATTTCTTGAATGAAGCTCCAATAATGGGGGCATTAAACACATTCGATTTTTCAATGCCTTGCGTTTTGTTTGTTGGCGGAATAGCTGTAACAGCTACTAGTGCTAATGCCGGGGTTGCTAGTTTATCCATTTTACCAACTTATGCGCCTAATACTCCATTATTAATTAGAAGAGCAGCAACAAATGGCTATGTAAGGTATCGTCAAAATTACACCATGCTTAGAGAAGTGACCAATTATACAAATGAACGTTGGAAGCCGGCTTTTTTCTCGCAATATGCTAGCACTGGTATTCGTGAAGTCTATTCCAGTTTCCAATGCAAGCCGTATACAACTGACATGTATGCTCAGTTAAAATATGACATGGATGGTTATTACCACATCATGAAAAACGGTGATATCAATTTTGTGTTTAATCAGGAATACAATACAGCTAATTTGACGTTCAATCTTTACAATTCAAATGATATTCTCATAAAAACTCAAGCAAATTTCCCTGTTCAATCTACTACAAATGGAATGAATTACATAACCTTGGTTGTTCGAGATAGTTATTGTATCGGCTCAGGATTCTTTTATTTAGAAGTAATCAACAGTAAAAATGAAAAAATGTACTTACGCTTCTTTAATGATTATTCTAGTTGTACTGTACAAGGTGAGCAAGGAGGACAAGGTTTAGGACAATAAAACAAATAAAAAACAAATGCTTAAAAAGATAATAATAGCAAGTGCAGGAATCTTACTAATTGCAAATACGTTAGTGATTGTGATGTTGTATTCCAATGATAAGAAAACAGGTTTTATTGATTACAATACTGTATACAACAATTGTAAGTTAAAATTAAGCTTAGAGAAAGATTTAGAACGCCTTACTACCAAACGTAAAAGCGAATTGGATAGTCTTCAATTGCAATTGTCTTTTTTGTCACAGGAAGTAAGTGGACCAAACTCAAGTTCGACAAAATTGAGCGAATTTGAAAATCAAAAAAACAGGTTCTTAGGTCTGCAACAGCAGTACGAACAAGAGAACATGCGCTTGAAAGAAGCTTATTTCACTCAAATTCGTAAAGAAATTAACGACAAATCACAGGCTTTTGCCGCTGCAAAAGGATATGATTACTTTTTTGCTGCAGTCGGTGATGGTGCCTTGATGTACGGTGCTGAAACAGAAGATGTCACCAAAGAATTTCAAGAATACCTCGATAAAAACTAACCGAATCATGAAAACCATCCTTATCGGATTTATTGCATTATCGCTCTTGTTTTCCTGCTCGGAGAACAAAACTTCTTTTGCCAATGAAGAGGAGTTGAAGGCGTATGTCAACGATCCGGATAACGGATTCATTGCATCAGATGAAAACGGAGATTTTATCATGGAAGCAAAGTTGATCCCTTCCATTAAAGAAGACAAGGAACCACAATTAACCGTTCAGGTGCGTTTGAGCAGAAAAGATGGTGGCTCTGTCCTCGATTTTGGAGGTGTACCAAAAAATGAAGCATTGGAACGCGAAGGCTACCTTTCATTTGAAGTGTTAAACGATGTTTATTTTGAAGACGGAGATCAACTACAGCCAGCCATTTTTCATCATTACGAGCGCAATTACGGTTTAAAACCTTCTATAGATCTTTTTTTTCGATTCAACCATTTTTCTCCCAAAGACGACGTAATGTTCGTTTATCGCGATCAGTTGTTTAACCAAGGGATGTTTAGAATACCATTTAATAAAGCATTATTTACTAGTTGCCATGTTCAAGACTAAGACAGGAATCATTCAGAAAATCAGAAAAAGCAGAGCCTTTAAAGGTACCTGCATGTTGGTGTTGTTATCCCTATTGTTTGAGATTGTACAACCAACCGTTTCGTTGGCACTTACCGAAGGTCCTTCGCAACCCGAAGTACAGTCGTTTGAACCGATAGGAACAACCCAAATGGTTGATTTGTTCAGTGGTGACTTCAACTACAATATCCCTCTGTTTAACCTTCCCGGTCCCAATGGTGGTTACCCTGTAAACTTGGCTTATCACGCTGGTTCTACCATGGATGATGAAGCCTCGTGGGTTGGATTGGGCTGGAATATCAATGTAGGAAGTTTGGTGCGCGATGTACGAGGATTGCCTGATGATTTTAAAACATCATCCTTTGATGGTGAGCAGGCAAGTGCAACCAGTGACCACTTATTGATCAAACAAGATCATAAACCCAATAGAACGTTGGGGGGAAGCTTCTCCGTATCTCCTGAACTTTTCGGAGCGCACTGGGAATCAGTTGCGAGCCTTTCTCTTTCGGTTTATCATAATAACTATAGAGGTTTAGGTCTGAGTGTTGGTGCAAGTTTATCCTTTGATAATTCTCCGTTTGACTTAGGTCTTTCATTGGATGGTGAAAATGGATTGGGGGTAACGGCTACTATAAAAAACAGTAAAACAGCTGAGGGTGAAGACATTTGTAAAGAAACAACAAGCTCTCATTCTATTTCCTTAAATTTTGATGGTAATCTTTCAGTTGGTTATTCTTTAAAGAAAGTCGAAAGAGCTTTTTTAAATCCGAAAAAATACAAATTGGTTGCAGGTGTGACTAGCTCATCTAGCTCATTTGGTACCGGGCATTCTTTTTCATTGAATTCATTTAGTCCCATGGTCGGTTCCAGATCAAATAATAATAATATCACAATTGGTTTTTCAGGTGGCCCAGAACTGAATACCGGTTTTTTTGCAAAAAATTCCTTTAGTGTTAGTTATAACTGGGAATCGTTAGATCCAATCGATCAAAGTGGAAGAAGAACACCTGTTGTTGGATATGAACGAAATGGTGGCGTAGGGGATGCATATTTGCGTGATTATGCGCGTATGAATGATGGCCAGATTACCCGAGCATCTATATTCTTGGCGAATTCCAATTACTTGTTTGATACCTATAATTCAACAGGACAAGGTTTATCTGGTTATTTCAGATCAAGAAGAAATGACATAGGAAGAGTAGGTAATGAGTCCATGATTAATAATAGCCAAGGAATTAACTTAGGTCTTGAATTTGGTGTAGGTGTGGCGGCATCCAAGTTTGGTATTGATCCCGGTTTAAATTGGGGAAGCAATCAAAGCGGATTTTGGAATACAGACAATGATTTGGATATTGATTTTGATGATCCAAATCCCATGGGAATCAATGAAGTTATGTATTATCAGGCACATGGTGAACAAACCATTTTAGATCCTTCAGAGTACGATCATATCAATGGTTTGGACCTTGCAACAGCTTATTTTACACCAAAAGCGAATGACGGTTTGCACAATGGTAAACGAAAGATTGAAAACGGAGAGCCCGCTAACGAATGGTACAACAGCTCCCGTAAGAATGATGCAATTGGTGATCGTGTAGTTCGAAACACCTTGGTTCACGCGCTAAAAAATGCAGAGGTAGCCAAGCTAGGTGAGTTTAAGGTTTCGTATTATTCGCTAAATTCTAGCTTGTATCAAGCTGCACCTGTAAGCAACTCACTAAATCGCAGTGAAAGAACAATGACTATTGATGGCAATGCGTCGAATATTGATATCAGCAATCACAATGCAGGATTTAAAGTACTGAACCAAGAGGGGAGTTATTACGTTTATGGTTTGCCTGCTTATAACTTAAAAGAAGTAGAAAACACTTTTTCTTCTGATCCATTAGCGCCCGGTAATCGAACCTATCCTTTTCAAACAGATGGTGCCGAAGTCGATTATAAGGTGCAAGGAAGTTATGAAAGCATTCATAAAACAACCAAAACACCGTATGCACATTCGTATTTGTTGACTTCGGTATTGGGAGCAGATTACATCGATTTAGCTAATGATGGTCCTTCTGATGATGACATGGGGTATTGGGTGAAATTTGATTACATACAAGCCTCACAGAAATTTAATTGGCGAGCTCCTTATTACAACAATATGGGGCAGGTCAATGCCGGAGCAGCATATATGCCTGATGATGACCAATTGAGTTATCAGTACGGTGAGAAAGAAATCTGGCATTTGGGACGTATTGAAACAAAAACACACATTGCTTTATTTATTTTAGATGACGTTGCCAGAAAAGATGGCAAAGAAGCAAATGGTGAACATTCTGGTGACGCAGATGGAGGAGGTGAACATGCCAAACGCCTAAAGGAAATTCGGGTTTACGACAAAAAATCTTTTGGACCAAGTGCAACACCTCTTCAGGTGGTTCATTTTGAACATGAGTATTCGCTTTGTAAAAACCTACAAAACTCTAGTGAACAATCCGGTTCGGCTACAAGTGGTAAAATGACCCTTACCAAAATTTGGTTTGAAAGTCAGGGGTCTACGAGAGGTTCATTAAACAAATATGAGTTTGAATATGCGGGTACTGGAAACAATCCGGGTATCAATCCGGATTATACCTACGGTGCCTATGATGCTTGGGGAAATTATCGACCAACAGCCAATTCCGCACAACATCAAATGCGTTTTCCTTACACCAATCAGTTCAATCAGGATTTTATCTTGCCTTCATCAGATTTCTATGGAGGAAATACATTACAGAATAGTGCTGCCAAAGATCAAACAAAACTCTTGCAAGACAATTATGCATCAGCATGGTGTTTATCCAAAATAAAACTTCCTTCGGGTGGCACTATCAACATCAATTATGAATCGGATGATTATGGCTATGTGCAACACAAAACAGCCAATCAGATGTTTAAAATCACAAAATTGGGTGATTGGACAGAACCTAATGAATTATACAATACAGGTGAAGAGTTTTACCATGATCCTCAAAGTACCATTGATGAAGAGAGAAGAAGAATCTATTTTAAATTAGAAAAACCCCTTCCTGCTGGTCAGAGTCATTCGCAAACCATTTATAATGATTACGTTGATCCGATTATTCAGGATGAAACAGGTAATCGTAATCTCTATTTCAAATCGCGTGTACGTTTAACACGAACGCCAGATGTATACGAGTACATTTCTGGTTATTTACCACTTGAACCTTATTCGTCTACCAATTATGGCGTAGCTTCGCAGACAGCAACCATAGATGGTGTGAGTTGTTACACTCATGGTTTTGTAACTATTCAGGCAACTAAAAAGAAACACAAAGAAAATGGCAGCACAGTCTATTTTCCGTATCATCCGATTTCATTGGTTAGTTGGACTTTCCTGCAAACAGATGCTCCACGTTTGTTGAATAACCCGAATAGTTTTAATTCATTAGGAGACATGGATGCTAATCAGGTATTGGGACAGGTTGGAGATCTTCTTAATGTGGTTCCGAATCTTGCTTCTTCATTTGGAGCCATACGTCCTTATTGCAAGTCAAAAGACATGGCTCGTTTCATTGATTTGAATGCCTCATGTATTCGCTTAGCGAGTCCTGACAAGATTAAATACGGTGGTGGCCATCGTGTAAAAGAAATTTCCATTACCGATAATTGGGCCGATGATACTGGTGTTTCAGGTCAAACGCGTACCTATGGACAACAATTTGATTACACCATCACTGAAACTAAAAATAGTGTTACCAAGACCATTTCGAGTGGAGTTACCCAATACGAGCCAATGGCAGGTGGAGATGAAAATGCGTTGAAATACCCGATTAATTATTACGACAAGCAAACCATTTTTTCACGTAATAATTTATTTGCCGAAGCACCGATGAATGAAGCGTTATTTCCCGGACCAAGTGTCGGATATCGTAAAGTAACCGTGAAAAGTTTAAACACCCGCGATCAACAACGAAACAATACTGATAGTAATCCGTCAACTAACCCAGTAGGTAGAACAGGTGGAGTAGAAGTTCATGAGTTTTATACAGCCAAAGAATTTCCAACCATTGTAAAATGGAGTGACTTAAAAGAAGAAAACAACACCAAAGAAGTGTTTTTACTCCCAATTATTGTTCCGTTTGTAGGTTCATTAAAACGCAATTATTTCTATGGTTCTCAATCCTATCTAATCGAGTTGAATGACATGCATGGAAAACCCAAAAGCACTAGTTCGTATGAGCTAAATAATTATGTGGCCGGCGTGAATCCGATTACTTATTCTGAATACGAATACCAGGCAAAAAATATTGTGTATCAGCAAGAACAAGTCTTTCAACTGGATAACAATGTAGCTGTGATTCCTGATAATGAAACGCATGCTATTTTAAAAACAGGTAATGCAGTACAAACCCGATTGATGGGAGTAGAAACGGAATTGTATACTGATCAACGTGAATTTGTCTCTAAAAACAATGATTTTGCTATAGACTTCAATTTAGACATGCCTTTCGCTTTTATTGGTACTGTCACATTTTGGCCAACAATCAATAACAGCAAGAATATGTTTCGTACCTATGTGACAAACAAGGTTATACACCGTACCGGAATCTTGAAACGCACCAAAACACGTGATTTGCAAACGGTTAATGAATCGGAGATTGTTGCCTATGATGAGAAATCGGGTATTCCATTGTTGACGAAGATCAAAAATGAATTCGGTGATGATTTTTACAATTACAATATACCAGCCTATTATGCTTATGACCGAATGGGACACGCATACCGTAATATCAATTATACTTTTACCACACCGATTACGTATTCGTATGTAGCTCCAGGATCAGAAAATGGTTCTCCTTACCTAGAGTTTAATGGGACAAATCAGTTGAATCACTTGGTGAGAGGAGATGAATTACTTGTGCTTAGTTCTCCAAATAGTGTTGACCAATACAAGAAGGTATATTTCCTTGGATGGAAGTATGTTGGAGGAGTCACAAAAGGAATTCTGCATGCACCATTTGGAAATATTACAAGCGTTGGTAGTGAACAGTCTGAATTCAAACTGAAAGTGATCCGTTCAGGTCGCAGAAATAACTTCGGTACTTCAATTGCCAATTACCTTACGAAAGGTAAGTTGGAGGATCATATTAAGTTGCCAAATGGTCAAATTGATCTGCAAAATGTAGATGCGGCTGACAACACCATTAAAACACCAAAAATCAAAGTAAATACGGTACTCTCAGCAACCGCTTCTATCTTTAGAGATGATTGGTCCACTTCTGTACAGTCTGACCTGAGCAATGATTTGGTGACTGAAAATCCATTTCTAACAGGAAACAGCGGTATTTGGAGACCTTATAAGTCTTATACCTATGTTGGTCCACGTAAAACCACTGCCAGTATGAATGACAATTCTACGACTGATCCAAGCTTGAAAAACGATGGTGTTTTCCTTGATCAGATAAAGATGTTTACCTGGGATTTGGGGAATATGGAAGACTATGTTCCGAATTGGGAATGGGTGAATGAAATCACACGTTATTCCCCTGATGCCTATGAATTGGAGAACCGAAATCGATTAGGAGTTTATTCTTCTGCCCTTTACGGTTATGATAATAGTTTATCTATTGGTGTTGCAGGTAATGCTACTTACAATGAAGCAGGTGTTGCCGATTTCGAGACTATTTTGGGCAATGGGGTTGATTTTGTGAAACTGTTGGCACAAACCAACTTGAATTTTGATAACAATCACGCTGCATCGAATAACAATAACTTGATTACAGTTCAGTTTAACTTCAAAAAAGCAACTGTAAACGGTAATGATCTAGTATTTACTCCAGCTGATAATCCTGGAATTGCTTCAGAGTATTTTGTCAATGATTTAAACGGACAAGTAGTCGGATTGAGTATTACTTCGCGAAAAACATCTGGTTTATCAGGAAATAGAGGATTCTATTTTAATGGTCGAATCAAGAGCAAAGGAGAAAATGCCAATCTGGTGATAGAGCCGTTCTTGCGAAGACAACTTTCCGAAAAATTAGTGGCTGATGGGGATAATTTCCATGGGGTAATAACCTTCTTTGTTAAACGTGCACACATCGCATTAAATAATACTACTTCAATTAGTTATCCAAATCCAACTGATCCGAATTCGAAGGCACATACTGGTAAAAGAAGTATGCTTTTAAAATCCAATCAGAGTGTAACATTTGACCAACCGCGTTTGAAATTTTCACCTAACGGAGATAATAAAAGCTATGTGTTATCAATGTGGATTTCACGAGCTAATGAAAACCAGGCAACGTATCGCCCATCTTCCGGAAATGTAGTGGAAGTTGGTAAGATGTCATCCGGTTCATTCAGTAATTTAGCGAACTCCCCAATTGTTACTTATGGGAAAATTGTAGAGGGTTGGCAAAAGGTAGATGTGGAATTCAAATGGACTTCATCTGAAGGAAATGCCGTTCCTGCAATTCGAATTAATTCAGGTACAAGTACATTGTATGTAGATGATGTTCGCATTTCTCCAAAAACTGGTGGATTGGCTACGTATGTATATGATCCGATCAAATACTGGTTGTCGGCATCTTTGAATGTCGATAATTATGCAACCTTCTTTTATTACGATGAAGAAGGAAATTTACACTTGAAAAAACAGGAAACGGAAAAAGGAATATTCACCATTTCAGAATCAAGAGGCCATGTTTCGAAACCGCAATAAAATAGGAGTTTTGTTGGTTGGCTTACTAATGGTCTCAACAGTTTCTGCTCAAAACTTATCAGATGATTTGAAAGCAATCGGTCAATCAATCGATTCTGCCAAATCAGTTGTGATCTCTTCAAAGATCAAGGTTTATGCTCGAAAAGGAGGAGAAGTCATGTATGCAACAGAAGCATCACTTAAACGATCAGGCGAAATTTCGCATACAATCATAGATGCAATGGAATATTACGATAACGCATCTTATTTGATGAGCATTGATCATGAAGACAAAGAAGTTACGGTAATTAGTAAAGAGAAAAACAAAAAGAAAATTCCTAATAATGCTGCCTTTGATTTAAAAAGTTTGGAGAAATTATTCGAAACAGATGAAAGTAGCCAAAAGCCAGTTGTAAAACAGCTTTCATCTGTGAATGGTATAGTCACTTATTCCGTAAGTAAAATAACAGGGCTTAAAGAACTTAAAATAGTCTTAAATACAAATGATCGAACGCTTGTTAGTCTCAGTTATGAATACAGCGAAAACAGCGAGTATAAAGGTCAATACATTGAAGTGAGCTATACCAAGTTTGAACTTAATACAGATGTTTTAGGTTCGCTTAAACAAAGCAATTTTTTTACGATTTCAAACAGTAAAGTTGTCTTGAATAGTAAGTATAAATCATACACCATACAATCAGAATTATGAGATCACTAACCATCATAGTCTTT
>Ga0302296_1001642_pt1 | contig 15771 bp, 11 predicted proteins | sample III_Fen_N3_1_FD_194546 | JGI IMG/M metagenome (GOLD analysis project Ga0302296, IMG submission 194546) | Peat permafrost microbial communities from Stordalen Mire near Abisko, Sweden - III_Fen_N3_1 | ecosystem: Environmental > Terrestrial > Soil > Wetlands > Permafrost | place: Sweden: Abisko...
AGGCTCCATTTCCACTTTCAGAAAAAAAGAAATTTAATCCGTTACAGAAATATTCCTATGTCATCGTGATGTATTTGGCAGTTCCTACTGTGATAATAACTGGTATTACTCTTATGTTTCCTGAAATTATAATCGATAAAGTTTATAATTTTAGTGGAGTATTCATTACAGCAATACTTCATTCAGTAATGGGATTTTTTATTTCAATTTTTTTAATAGTTCACCTATACATTGCCTCAATTGGGAAATCGCCACTCGAAAATTTTAAAAGTATAATTACCGGATGGCACCATATCCATTAATTGAAATATGATACTTGTCAATTTATATTGAATTCTTCATAACTTTTACAACCTTGCAGAATAAATTTAGGGACACATTTATCTAAATAACATATATGAAATTGCCATCATCAATTAAAAACTGGGTATCAATATCTGGAGCAATTCTTGCCATCTTTAATCTGGCAGTAATTTTTTCGCTCTTCATATTAAATTGGTTGTTTAATTTTGGAGGCTCTTATATTGGTTTATTTATTTACATGGTGCTTCCTGCTTTTATGATTGTTGGATTATTATTGATCCCAGTCGGAATGCGATTGAATCGCCGCAAGTCAAAAAAAACCGAAATTGGAGAAGCGTTAAATTGGCCAATTTTGAATTTTAATAATGTTGCAACCCGCAATGCTTCTATTATTTTTGTTGTTGGCACAATTTTTCTGATTATCATTTCTTCGATTGGAAGCTATGAAGCTTTTCATCTTACAGAATCTGTCGAATTTTGCGGTAAACTTTGTCATCAGGTTATGGAGCCTGAATATACTACATATCATGGTTCTTCGCACGAACGCGTAGCTTGTGTTGAGTGTCATGTAGGCTCTGGCGCCAGTTGGTATGTGAAAAGTAAATTATCGGGCTTATATCAGGTTTATTCTGTTTTAGCAAACAAATTTCCTACTCCAATTCCCACTCCGATTGCAAACTTACGTCCAGCTCGAGAAACTTGTGAACAATGTCATTGGCCTGAAAAGTTTTATGATCGAAAATTAAAGATAAAAGAAACGTTTCTTGCGGATGATTCAAATACCGAAGAAATAATTGATTTACAATTAAAAACTAGTTCGAAAATGACTGCTGGCGGCTTTGAAAAAGGAATTCATCAGCATATTAGTACTGACGTTAAAATTGAGTATAAAACAACTTCAGATAACCGTCAGATAATTCCCTGGGTAAAATATACCAATCTAAAAACAGGAGTAAGCGAAATTTTCAATGATAGTGAAAATACACTGAGCCAAGCGAAACTTGATTCATTGAAGACCAGGGTGATGGATTGTTTGGATTGCCATAACCGACCTTCTCATAACTATAAAACCCCACAAAATTTCATCGATAAATCGTTAAGTGAAGGAAAGATATCGAAAACTTTACCTGGGATAAAACAAATCTCTATGAAGGTTTTATACAAGGATTATCCGTCAAAGGACAGTGCATTCTTTGCCATTAGAAAACTTGTGACTGATTTCTATCAATCAAATCATTCGGAGTTGTTTGCGAGTAAAAAAACTGATATTGAGGCTGCAATCCTGGAAATACAAAAGGGATATTCTAATAATATTTTTCCTTTTATGAAAGCAAGCTGGAAAGCATATCCTAACAATATCGGACACATGGAGTCCGATGGTTGTTTTAGATGCCATAACGACAAACATGTTACAAAGCAGGGAAAAGTGATTTCAAAAGATTGTAACTTATGCCACACAATTCTGGGTCAGGGTTCTCCTGAAAATATAGAATATTCCAAATCGATGGAACCATTGGAATTCAAGCATCCTGTGGACATTGACGAAGCATGGAAGACAGAATTATGTTCTTCATGTCATGCTCAACTTTATTAATCGATTTTTGTTTATTGTAAAGACTATAAATATTGTTAATCTATAAATATTGTGACGATGAATCTAAAAAAATTAACTTTTCTACTCGGATTGATTATAATAATCAGTTCGGTTGTGAATGCTCAGGATGCCAAATATGTTGGTGCTGCTAAATGTAAAATGTGCCATAATAAGGCTGAAAAGGGTGAACAGTATAATAAATGGCTTGCTGGACCTCACGCTAAGGCTATGTCAGTGCTCAAAGCTGACGAGGCGAAGAATCCAAAATGTTTAAAATGTCATTCAACTGCTTCGAGTGTAAATCAAGGATTAATTGCCTCAATTACTGTTGAAGAAGGTGTTTCATGTGAATCCTGCCATGGACCGGGTAGTTTATACAAAGTGGCAACAACCATGAAGGATAAGAAATTGGCTCTTTCCAAAGGTATGATTATTCCTGATGAAAAAGTTTGTAGAAAATGTCACAATGAAGGAAGTCCAAATTACAAAGGATTCAATTATAAAGAATACTCTGCAAAAATTGCCCACAACGATCGTCTAAAAAAATAAACACTATTTTTTTAGACGATTAGAAAAATTCCTTTGTTTTAGATATAAAGCAAAGGAGTTTTTTTAATTATTATACCTTTCACATGCCGAGTTCGTTGTCGCATTGTTTAATAATTTCAGTTTGAATATAAAATGAAACGAACAATGAGAGATAATCTCATAAATTAGAAGCATAATCAGTTAGCGTTCGAAGTCTGTCGGATAGCGAATTTCCTGCTGGCCTTACAAGCGAGCATTTGGCAAAAAAAACAAATTAAAAACACATGAAAAAAGTAGTCTCATTTCTATTCTCCATGCTTTTCTCCGTTTTGCTCTTGATGATGTTTGCAATTTCAATAGCTTATGCAACTTTTATTGAAAATGACTTCGGTACTACTACAGCTCAAATGATTATTTATCAGGCTTGGTGGTTCGAACTTTTACTTCTCTTCGGAATAATTAATTTGACCGGAAGTATATTCAGATACAAACTTATTTCTCGAAAGAAGTGGTCCATCATGTTGTTTCATCTAGCTTTTATAATCATTATCATTGGTGCCGGGGTAACGCGCTATTTTGGATTCGAAGGTAGTATGCACATTCGTGAAGGAGAATCTACAAATCAGGTAGTTTCAGAAGACAGTTTTATAAGCATAAAAGCTTTATGCAATGGTGAAGAAGTTACTGAAATAGATAAAGTTAAGTTTGCTCCTAATACAAGCAATAATTTCAGAAGAACCTTAAAAATAGTAGGAAAGCAGGTGCAGGTCGAAAATGAGATATTTGTACCAAATGCTTCCGAAACAATTGTACCTGATGAGAAAGGATTACCAATTCTTTCGATGATTTTCAGCGATGGAACTACGTCACGTACAAATTTTCTTTTAAAGCTTAACGAAAAGAAGGACTTTGGATCCATAAGTTTTGGATTCGAAACAGGAGAGGGGTCTGCAACCGTAGTTTTTGCCAGAAATGGCGATAACATAAATATGGTGAGTGCTGATTCTGTGGCTGTTTCATCTATGATGGGACAATTAGGTGATAACTTACTTCCTCTGATTTCTTTTCCTTTGGTAGAGAAGACCTTTTATGTAATTGGTAAATCTGGTTTTGTTTTTATGAATTATTTGCCAAAAGCGATGCCTTCATTGGTTCAAATGCCTGATGAAGCAGGTACGAGTGGAATGGATGCATTTACAGCAAAAATAATGTTAGGAGATGAAATTCGCCGAGTTAATGTTTTTGGGAAAGATGGAGAAATCTTTGAACCGGTAACATGCAATATCGATGGAGTTGTGGTGAGTCTTTCTTATGGCCCGGTTATCCACAAATTACCTTTCAGTATTCAGCTTCGCGATTTTCAGATCGAAAGGTATCCTGGTTCAAACAGTCCGTCGTCGTATGCAAGCGAGATCACATTAAAAGATCCGGCATCATCAGTCGAACGCCCGTTTCGAATATTTATGAATAATATATTAAAATATAATGGATACCGTTTTTTTCAATCTTCCTTTGATCGGGATGAAAAGGGAACAATTCTTTCTGTTAATCATGATTTTTGGGGTACTTTTATTACATATTTGGGGTATTTTTTGATGGCTATTGGCATGGTTATTACTGTTTTCAATAAGAATAGCCGGTTTCAAACCCTTATCAGGTTAAGTGCGAAACTTCAGACAATGCGCCAGTCTTCTAAAATTATGACAATTGGGTTGATATTTTCTGGAATTACTGTGATATCCAATCCTGTTTTTGGGTCTTCTAATTCGTCCGTAAAAGAAAAGCACATTGAATCATTTGGTAAATTGTTGGTTCAAGACCATCAAGGTCGTATAGAACCAGTTAATACGCTTGCTTCAGATTTATTTCGGAAAATTTCGAAAAAAGATAATTGGGATGGTATGTCTGCTGTTGAATTTTTTCTTGAAATGAGCGCCAATTCGGAGAAATGGAAAAGTATGCCGATTATCAAGGTTGCTAATACAGGACTACAAAAAACTCTTGGAATTTCGAATGATTATGTTTCTTTTAACCAGGTATTCGATCAGTCAGGGAATTATCGTTTGAATGACTTGGTTCAGCAATCCTATAACAAAAAGCAAACACTTCGAAATAAGTTAGATAAAGAGATTATTAATGTTGATGAACGAGTAAATATTTGTTATCAAATTTTTAAGGGAGATTTTTTGAAAATTTTCCCTATACCCAATGACGAACGCAAAACATGGGTAACTAACTCATCTTTTCCTAAAACTATGAAAAAGGAGGAAGCTGATTTTGTTGGTAATATTCTGAGTTTATATTACGATGAATACAATAGTGCCAATCTTTCGGGCAATTGGTCAAAACCGGATGAATATCTTGGCTATATTAAAAAATATCAAAACCGTTATGGAGCAGATATTATACCTTCGTCAACAAAAATTGGACTTGAAATATTTTACAACGAAGTGAATATCTTCGGGAAACTGGCTAAATTGTTTGCTTTGCTTGGTTTTATTTTGCTTATTTTTCATTTTATACTAATCTTCAGGCCCGCAGCTCGTCTCGAAATTTTCATTAGAGCTGCAACTGTATTCGTGTTTTTTGCATTTCTTTTATACACCGGAGGATTAATTCTTAGATGGTATATTTCGGGGCATGCGCCATGGAGTAATGGATATGAGACCATGATTTATGTTGGTTGGGCCACAAGCCTCTCTGGATTTATATTTGTAAAAAGATCTCAAATTTCATTAGCGGTAACCACTCTTTTAACATCTATCATCCTTTTTGTCGCTGGAATGAGTTGGATGAACCCGGAAATCACGAATCTTGTTCCTGTACTTAAATCATATTGGCTTGTTGTTCATGTTGCCATCATCACAGCAAGTTACGGATTTTTGGCCATGGGGGCATTGCTCGGGATGCTTAATTTAGTATTGATGATTTTGAGAAATAAAAAGAATGAAACAAATATAAATTTTACAATTTTAGAGGTTTCCTATATTATTGAAATGGCGCTGATGATTGGTCTTTTCATGGTGACGATTGGTTCGTTTATTGGAGGAGTTTGGGCCAATGAATCGTGGGGAAGATATTGGGGTTGGGATCCAAAAGAAACTTGGGCATTGGTAACAATACTAGTTTATTCAATAATTCTACATCTCAGAAGAATTCCTGGATTAAAAAGTATATTTGCCTTGAGTAGCTTGGCTCTTATTGCTATATGTTCTGTGTTAATGACTTTTTTTGGCGTGAATTATTATTTATCAGGAATGCATTCTTATGCACAAGGCGACCCACCCCCAATCCCGAAAGCATTGTATATTGCGGTTATCATAGTTATTGCACTTATATTTGCAGCTTGGAATTCAGAGAAAAAGGTGGGAGAGATAATTGATCTTGGAGATAAAGAAGAATCGAAAGATACAATATAGTATCACAACGTGATAATATATTTGACATAAAAAAACCAACTAACTGCACAGCAATTAGTTGGTTTATAAAGCGGGTGGTAGATGGGATTTGAACCCACGACCCCTGGAACCACAATCCAGTGCTCTAACCTACTGAGCTACAACCACCATGTTTCATTTTGAGGTTGCAAATATAGTATAAAAATTCTTAGTTTTGCAATAGGGATGCATCGTTTTTAAGTAATAATTACGATTAACAAAGGAAAGTTGTCGGCTTATAGTTTGTTTTTCTGTATTAAGCCACCTTTTTCATTCATTAGTAAAGAGAACCTGATAAGCGCTTCATCACGAATAATTAGTTCATATCCAACAATTTCATCTTCCCTTATTTCAATTACATTCATTAATTCACCATGTATGGTCGCTTTTTCTTTGATATGAAATGGAGTGGCTTGTATTGGAAGATTTTTTTTTAGATTGATTAATTTCCCTTTGCTGTCGAAATGGGCAATGTGTTCAATATCTTCATGATAAAAAATAGCTTCGTATGAGTCATCAGTTTGAAGCCATTCAACATTTATTGAATCTCCAAATTTTTCAAAAAATGAATTTTTTACTGGTTCAGGTGGAGTGACATTCGTGAATCTAAATATCTTACTTAAAATGTTTTTCATGAGTCCTTTAAAATATAAAGAATTGAGGATGGATTATCAGAACAAAAATTTAATAATAAATGAAGCTGACCCATTTTATTTATAGACGGGCAATGATATAAATAGTAACGTTTTGGGGAAGGATTTAATTATTTGCGTTGAATTTTTGCTTATACATATAAATCACTCGTGTTCTGGCTCGTTTAAGTCTCATTTTAACAGCATCCTCGCTTATCCTCAGAGTTTTTGCAATATTTTTAATTGGTAGGTTGTCCTGATATTTCATTAACAACAGAACTTTTTCTTCTGGGTGGATTAATTCCATAATAACCATCAGGTTTTCATAGCTGGCCTCCTCAAAATCTGCTTCCGATTCATCAATAATTTCAGGAATTTCATTGCTGTTGTTCCAGTTTGGATAGTGTAGTTTCTTTTTAATCCTTAAATAATCGATACAATAATTATAAGTAATGGAATAAAGCCATGAAGAAAAAGAAGAGTTTCCTTTAAATCCTAAAATTTTCTCATAAGCTTTAGTTAATATATCATTAGCAAATTCTTCAGACTGTTTACTGTCCTTTAAAAAGCTGAAACATTTATCTTTAACCTTTTTAAAATATCGGGAATAGAGTACTTCAAATAATTCTTTGTTACCTGAATCCATCAATAAATGAACTACTTCCTCATCCGATTTATGTTGATATTTTGTCTTTAGCGCCATTTAAAAATGTTGGAAATAAAATTTTAAATTAAATACGTATTTTTTTAAAAAGATGTGTTACTTCTCAAGAAACCGTCGTCACAATGATAAATTTGACTGAATTTCGTTTAGTAATTCGACGTAAAAGTATATATTTGTAGACGTTTTTAGTTATATTTTAAAGTTAATAATTTTAGAGAAAACCAAAATTAAAAAATTGAGTATGAAAAGTAAATTAATTATTGCTATTGCAGCAATGGGAGTAACAGTGTTATTTAGTTCTTGTCAGAAAGTGCCACAAGCAGAAATTGATGCAGCTACTGCTGCTATTCAGAGTGTAAAAGATGCAGGTGCTGATTTGTATGTACCTGAAGCTTATCAGGCTTTAGTTGATTCAATGAAATCAGCTAATGAAAAAGTTGAAGTTGCTAAAGCAAAATGGTTTCCAAACTACACTAAAGCTAAAAATTTATTAGTTTATGTAAGTCAGGCAGCTGTTGATACAAAAGCTAAATCTGAAGCTCGTAAAGTTGAATTGAAAGCAGAAGTTGATGCTTTGATCGTTGAAGTAAAAGCTTTGAACGAAGGAAATAAAGCATTAATTGCAAAAGCACCTAGAGGCAAAGAAGGTAGAGAAGCTTTGGAAGCTATAAAAAGCGATGTTGCTGTAGCAGAAACTACTGTAACTGAAGTTGAAGGTCTTTTAGCTAATGGCGATTTACTTGGTTCTGATAGCAAAATTAAAGCTGCTAAAGAAAAGGCAACTTCTATTAAAGCTGAATTGGAAGAAGCTATTGCAAAAAAAGGTGGAAAAAAATAATAACTCTTGAAGGGTTAGTAATTTAAAATACCCGGGGCTTTCCTCCCGGGTATTTTTTTAATATTAGAATGATGATTTTAAGAAAACAAAAGAGAATTAGGTGGATTATTCTTATTTTATTGTCAGTTGTTTTTGTTACAATGACTATCTGTGTAATTATTGTATCCCAAATAAAATTGCCTACTGATGATTTAAGACTTGCAAGGGAGGCAATGACTGCAGCAAAAGAAGCCGAAGCAAATGTTTATTCTGAATCGCTTTATAAAGAATCTGGGCGTCTCTATGATTCAGCAATGTTAAACTGGGCTAGAGAAAATTCAAAATTTATTCTTTTTCGTGATTATACAAGAGTAATTAATTTTGCAAAAGATTCAAAAAAGAAAGCTGAAGAAGCTGAAGAAGAATCGATTAAAAAGGCCAGTAATTTAAGTAAAGACGTTGAAGCTGCATTTGTTAGTTTGGGAAAAAAGATTGAATTATATGACAAACTTTTTAAAAACCTTCCTTTATCTAAATCAGTTTTTGATGCGCATAATAAATCGAAAATGTTTTTAAGCGAATCAAAAATTGCTCATGAAAATGGAAAACTTAAAGATGCCGAAATTCTTTTTAAGAAAGCTGATATATATGTCAATCATGCCAACAATGCTGCAAGTAAAATGCTTAGGGATTATTTTAGTGACTATAATTATTGGAGAAAACTAGCAAATGATGCGATAGCAGCTTCACGGGGTGAAAATAAAGTTATTTTGGTTGATAAAGTAGCTCATATTTTGTATGTTTATCAGTCAGGAAAAGCCATTCGTAGTTTTGAAGTTGAATTTGGTCCTAACTGGATGGCTCACAAAGAATACGCCGGAGACAGGGCAACTCCTGAAGGAAACTATCACATTTTGAGCAAAAAGGCTGGTGGAAGTACTGGATATCATAAAGCTATGATGCTCGATTATCCAAATGCTGAAGATCGTGCCAGATTCGCTCAGAAGAAACGCCAGGGAACAATTTCACGTAGAACTGGAATAGGCAACCTTATTGAAATTCATGGCAATGGTGGACGCGGTTTCGATTGGACAAGTGGTTGCGTTGGAATGAAAGATCGTGATATCGATGATTTATATCGCCTTGTTGGTTCTGGTACACGTGTTACTATTGTAGGTTCAATTGAGCCACTGGCAGTTATCACTAAAGGATTTGATTTTTAATTTTTTTATAGTTATTGAAAATAGTGATTGTAAAGAATAATAAGTGTATTAATAAATCTTAATTTATGATTCGCTCTTTTTTTATTTATTTAGTCATACTGATTTTTGGAGTTGTCTTTTTTGTATCCATGGTACTTTTTGCAATCCCAGCATTGCAAGAATCTACATTTGTTTTGCCAGGAATAACCGAAAACAAAAATGAAGGTGAAGGTTCTGGAACGGATAAAGAGTCGCTTGAAAAAGACATCAGTGAGCTTCAGACCAAGTTTGATAAATTAACTCCTACCAATGCCTATATGATTGTAAATACCTCTGATAACCATTTCTATCTTTACAAAGGCAAAAAGTTGATTCGCCACGGAGTTTGTTCAACTGGTAAAAATGAAAAATTAGTTTCAGCAGAAAGAAATTATGAACATATTTTTCATACTCCATTTGGAGTAAGAACAGTTTTGCGTAAACAACCTAATCCGGTTTGGAAAAAACCAGATTGGTCTTTTATCGAAGATGGTTTACCAATTCCTTCTCCAAACGATCCTTCCCGTTGGGAAACTGGAACACTTGGTGCTTATAAAATGGAAATTGGTGATGGTTTTATGATACATGGCACAATTTACAAAAGACGCATGGGAATGAGTGTAACACATGGCTGTATTCGTCTCCTTGATGATGATTTAGAAGCTGTATATAAGGCAATGGAAGTAGGTTCAAAAGTTTATATTTATTAGTATGGGAGCAAATTCTGGAGAAGACTTTGATGTTCTTTTTGTTAAAAAACGTTCTGGAGGTAAAATTTTTATAATCATTTTTAGTCTATTTATATTAGCTTTAACTTCTATTTATGCTTATTTGTCGATCGGCGTTGTTCGTGATCGCATGGAGTTAGCCCAAAGTCAGGTTCAAGGTAGTTCTCAAGTTAATTCTTCATTATTACCTCAGTTGAAAGAAAAAGCTTGGCTTGATTCACGACTAAAAATGGCTTCGGGAGATTCTATCGGATTATCTATTGATCTTGAAAGCCATGTAATTCAGCTTGAATTAAAGGGTGTGGTTATTATGTCATCAAAAATTCGTGACTATTCAATATCCGGCTTCTTTCGGAAAATGGATGGAAATGTATATTTTTCAATGTTTGGTTCCCCTTTGACTATACAGCAGTTCAAATCATCTATTGCAAAAAATCCTTTGAAGGTTGTAGAAGCTCCTAAGGATACTATTGCCGCCGCCGCTGCTGCCGCTGCCGCTGCTAAAAAAGATTCTCTTCTGGATGAAAATGTATTCTGGACAGTTAAACTTGATCATGATTTTGAGTTAAACATTCAAGGAATTGATTCTGTTTCAGAATCGAAATCGAAATACAAATTAGGAAAAGGTTTTGAGTTCGATAGAGATCTGAAAAATATTACTAAATCATTCGAACATATTTTAAAGTTTTCAAAGCCAGTTTATACTCCTGAAATTTTGATAAGTATACCGGAAAATGAGGCAAAAGCCATACTTAGAGCTTTGCCCCGTAATGCCTTTGTGACCATACGGATATAATTTATTGAAAGATTGTAATAAAAGTGAACCGGTGAAATTCATTAATAATGATAGTTTTACTGGTTTTTTTTCTTTAGTTTCATATAGTATAATTTCACATCCAACTAATTTGTAGCTGAGAGTTGCAACAACTAAGATTGGTACGATGAATATGATGGTATCATGGATATTACATCTTTTCTGAATGTAATAGATGTATTTCTGCTCATGCTTTTTGACAAACCTAATTTTATAGAATGCATAAGATTAAACAATATGTATTCTGTTAAATGTTTAGTCTACTCGATCCCTTTTTATCTAAAAAAGTGTTGCTTTGTCTGAAAATGAATTATTAGCATAACCCTTTTTGCTACCTTTGAAACAAATTGGCACTTATGTCACAAATCTTGTTTACTGTTATTATTGGTCTTTTAGTGACCGATTTCATTTTTGAGCGATTCCTGGAGTATTTGAATTCTACACAATGGAGTGATCAGCTTCCGGAGGAGGTTCGGGATATCTATGATAAAGAAAAATACCGTCAGCAACAGTCTTATGAAAAGGTGAACTTTCGGTTTTCCTTAATGAGTTCATCGTTTAGTTTTCTTTTGCTGCTTCTAATGTTCGTATTTGAAGGATTTGCCTGGGTGAACAGTTTGGCTCTTTCAATTTCAACGAACCCCATTCTTACTGCGCTGGTGTTTTTCGGAATACTTTTATTGGCGTCCGACCTGTTTATGACCCCCTTTTCGGTTTATGATACCTTTGTGATTGAAGAAAAATTTGGCTTCAATAAAACTACGCCTAAAACTTTTGTTTTTGATAAATTAAAAGGATACCTGCTTGGAGCAATTATTGGAGGAGGACTTTTGGCTTTGATTATCTACATCTATCAACTTACAACTTCAAATTTTTGGATATATGCATGGCTTGTTATCACCGGATTTTCGGTATTTATGGTGTTGTTTTATTCCAACCTCATTGTTCCGTTGTTCAACAAGCAAACTCCGCTTTCTGAAGGTGAATTGAAGACAGCCATCAAAGATTTTTCGGCTAGAGTGGGTTTTAAGCTTGACAATATTTTTGTGATTGACGGATCAAAGCGGTCGACCAAAGCGAATGCTTATTTTACCGGATTCGGAGCCAAAAAGCGAATTGTATTATACGATACCTTGATCAATGATCTGACAACAAATGAATTGGTGGCTGTTTTGGCTCATGAAATTGGTCACTACAAAAAGAACCATGTGGTTTGGAGTTTGTTATTGGGAATTCTTCAAACAGGAGTAATGTTGTTTATCTTTTCCTTGCTCGTGGGCAGTCCCGAACTTTCAGCGGCTTTGGGCGTTGAAACACCAAGTTTTCATGTCGGATTGATTGCTTTTGGAATTTTATATTCACCAATTTCACTTATTACCGGATTGGCTATGAATATTCTTTCCAGAAGAAATGAATATCAGGCAGATGCGTTTGCTGCAAAATTTTTCAATGCCAACGAACTTTCATTTGCATTGAAAAAGTTATCGGTAAAAAACCTGAGTAATCTGAGGCCACATCCGGTTTATGTGTTTTTTCATTATTCGCATCCAACACTTTTGCAAAGGTTGAAAGCATTAGATAAAGGATAAACAGCTCATAATTAGTAATTTTCAATATTAATTTCTTCGGAAAGGCGATCTAAACATTTTTGAATCATGAAAGCAGAATTAATAACAATAGGCGATGAAATTTTAATTGGGCAAATTGTTGATACAAACTCAGCGTGGATGGGGCAGCAGCTCAATTTACACGGCATTGAAGTATATCAGATTACTTCTGTTCACGATAATCATGAACATATTATTAAAGCATTTGCTGAAGCTGAAAAAAATGCTGATTTGGTGCTGATTACCGGAGGTCTTGGCCCAACGAAAGATGATATTACGAAGAATTGCCTGTGTGAGTATTTTAATACTGAACTGATTTTCTACCCGGAGGTTTTTGAACATGTTCAGTCACTTTTATCTTCCCGAAACGTAGTTATTAATCAATTAAATCACGATCAGGCGCTATTGCCGGCCAGTTGTACTGTGTTGCCCAACTCGGCAGGAACAGCCTCCGGAATGTGGTTTGAGCGCAACAATACCATTTTTATTTCCATGCCAGGCGTGCCTTTCGAAATGGAAGCCATTATGACAGAAGAAGTTTTTCCACGTCTTGTCAAATTAGGAATTACTCAGTCGATTGTACACAAAACAGTTCTGACGATTGGTCTCCCTGAATCGATGCTGGCCGAAAAAATAGAGAAATGGGAGAGTGCTTTGCCTGATTTTATCAAACTTGCTTACCTTCCAAGTCCTCAGATGGTTCGCTTGCGATTAAGCGGTTATGGAACAAATAAATCCATGCTTCAAAAAGAAATCGAGAAACAGGTAAAAGAACTTCTTTCGCTTATTCCTGAAAATGTGTTCGGGTTCGACAATGAAAATTTGGGTTTGGTTATTGGCCGGATGTTGGCTGGTTCGGGTAAAACACTGGCAGTTGCTGAGAGCTGTACGGGCGGAAATATTGCTCATTTTATAACGTCTAACGCTGGAAGTTCGGCTTATTTCAAAGGTGGAGTGGTAGCTTATTCAAACGAAATAAAAAATAATCTGCTTGATGTCCCGCTTGATTTAATTGCTGGTTTCGGAGCGGTAAGTCAACAGGTTGCTGAAGCAATGGCTTTGGGCGCAAAAAAAATACTGAATGCCGATTACGCCGTCGCAACTACTGGAATTGCCGGTCCGGATGGTGGATCAGATGAAAAACCGGTTGGAACAGTTTGGATCGCTGTCGCCGGACCTTCAGGAATAAAAAGCAAAGAATATATTTTCAGGCATAATCGCGAGCGAAATATAATACGCTCGACACAAACAGCGTTAAATATGTTGCGTATATCTATTCTAATTGAAAATAAAACAGCCAAATGAGACGAAAAATAATCATCATTGCTGGAATCCTGTTGTTGATCATGGGAACAATGGCAAGCCTGCCGTTTTTGTTTAAAGACAAACTACTGGCCAGAGTTAAAACCACTCTAAATAACCAGATCAATGCAAAAATAGATTTTTCAGATTTTCAGATTTCCGTATTTCCTCAATTTCCTAAGGTGAAAATGAAATTGCAAAATCTGAGTCTCATCGGGATTAATGAATTTGCACACGACACGATATTTTCGGCGAGTTCAATTTCTACCTGTATTTCGTTGATGGATATGTTTAGCAGCAAAGCTGTTGAATTGAAAAACCTTACGATTGAAAATCCAAAGATTCTGCTAAAGTCCAATTTGGCGGGAGCAAAAAACTGGAATATTGCAAAGGTTTCTGAAAAGGCGAAAACTCCATCTGTAAGTAACGTAACACCTACCGGAAATGCCTTTGATATGAAACTGAATGATATTAAGGTAAATAATCTGAACTTGTTATACGATGATCAGGGGACGCCCATGAAAATGTGGGTGAAAAATCTGAACCTGACATCAACCGGCGAAGTTGCTGGTTCGCTCACAACCTTTGATATGAAGGCAGAAGCGGGCGAATTTATCTTCGAATACAATTCGGTTAAGTACGTTTCGAAAACAAAATTAAAGGCCGAAACCTTACTGAAGGTCGATTCCGAAAAAATGAAATTTACTCTTGATCGGGGCAGATTGTTGATAAATAATCTTCCGCTTCAACTCAATGGTTCGTTTGAAATGCCGAATGATAGCATGTATTTTGATCTGGCTTTCCGAAGCGAAAAAAGTGATTTTGCCACGATATTGGCGTTGGTTCCTGCCAGTTATCAGAAATATCTGGAGAAAGCTGATGTCAAAGGCTCAGCTGAGTTTAAAGGTTCGGTGAAAGGTTTGTATTTTAATCAGGTTTATCCGGCTATTGATGTGTTGCTGGCTGTAAATGATGCCAGTTTTAAATATCAGGGTCTTCCTGAAAGCATCCAGAATATCAATGTTTCGGCGCAGATTTCAAAGCCTGAAGGAGATCTGAATTTGTTGAAAGTTAAGGTAGATAAGGCTCACGCTTCGATCAAAAGCAATCCGATTGACTTGCAGGTTTCGCTGAGCGAAATAATGACCGATCCAAACATCGATGCTTCGTTTTCGGGCACTATCGATTTTGCTTCACTGAAACAAGCGATTCCGATTGACAGCCTGGATATTACAGGAATCATGAAGGCTCAAATGCAGCTGGTTGGGCGAATGTCGTCGATTGAAAAGAAAGAATATGAAAAATTTCGGTCGAATGGAGAAGCTACAATTTCGAATTTCAGGATTGAAAGTAATCAGTTGACCAAGCCTGTCGAAATCAGTCGTGGACAGTTAAAAGCCAATACCAAGCAAATTTCGGTCGATCAGTTTGATGGAAAGATCGGACAGAGCGATTTTTCGTTGCGCGGAAATGTGAGTAATTACCTGGCCTACATCTTTAAAAACGATGTTTTGAAAGGCGATTTCAATTTAAAATCAATGTTTATGAATTTTTCTGAATTGTCGAATATTCAGAAACCGGTAATGAAACCAGTTACCAAACCCAAGGTGGCCAAAACCGCTCCGGCTAATGCAACCGTTGCCAGCGCTCCAACTGATTCGGTGGTTGCATTTGAAGTTCCTGCAAAACTCGATTTAAGTTTCCAGTCGGTAATTCAACGGGCTGTTTACGATAAGATTCCAATTAGCAATGTCAATGGACTGGTGCATGTCAAAGATCAACGCATGGAACTCACCAACCTTTCGATGGAAATGTTGCAGGGAAAGTTATCTGTAAATGGTTCGTATACAAGTAATCCGGAGAAAAAGCCATTGTTCGATTTTAAACTTAACCTCGAAAACATCGATTTACCTGCCGCCTGCCAATCGATCAGTACATTCAGAAGGTACTTGCCGATTGCAGCCCAAAGTCAGGGTAAATTCTCCACTCAGTTTAGCCTTGCGGGAATAATGAATGAAAAGATGAATCTGGAACCCACCAGCCTGAATGGTACGGGCGTTTTCAATATACAAAAACTTATGATTATAAATTCACCGGTTTTTGA
>Ga0302296_1001643_pt1 | contig 15762 bp, 21 predicted proteins | sample III_Fen_N3_1_FD_194546 | JGI IMG/M metagenome (GOLD analysis project Ga0302296, IMG submission 194546) | Peat permafrost microbial communities from Stordalen Mire near Abisko, Sweden - III_Fen_N3_1 | ecosystem: Environmental > Terrestrial > Soil > Wetlands > Permafrost | place: Sweden: Abisko...
AGGGTTTCCAATCACCGATAAGGCATCCATTGCAGCCATTTTTACCAAGGTAACCGATCCATTCGCAAGCGACAACGTACCGACAATCGGTTCAAGGGTAATTAAGTCTTCGAGAAACCAATACAGCACACCGGCAATATTAACAAACAATCCGGCTGAACGTGATCCAGTCGGAATACTTGCCAAAACGTCTGCCGTATCTGTGTAAGGCACTCCATCTTTTAAGAATCTTTCGTCAACCGGTGACTGTGATTCTGGATAAAAACCGATTACAATAGGTGTTCCTGTCATGGCTTAAAATATAAAGGTTACTGTAAATCCTGAAACTGTTGCTGCTCTGTGGAGCGTATAAATTGAGTACTGAGAAACGATACCGTTAATGGTGAAATCCGTAGCCGTTTTGACAAAACCAGATAAAATTTCAAATCCGTTGGTGTCTTTGATGCTTGCCAAGTTTCCATATACTGAAGGAAAGGCAAAACAGAATCTTCTTCCATTGACGTTGTAAACAATGGTCTGATTTGCTTTCAGCGCATTGATAGAATCCATTGCCTTTACGGTGACTTCTGAAGGGTTTTCATTTTCTACTGATCCTAAGTACATTGGCATTAATTGGTTCGGATCATTACCGGTTGAAGGGTCTGTATTTGGATCATGGACAACAATTTCACCTGATCCGTTAGAATCAATTATCCTTGCCTGAGTGTTGATCGAATCTGCTGTGGCGTAAGCAATATTGGAATTTTGAGTTTGCTGATTGACTGCCTGATCGACTGTCAACTTTTCATCCCATACAAATACTTGGCCCGAGAAGGGTGTGTAATTTGCATTGTCAATTCCATTGTCTTCAATCAACTTTGTCAGAAGGTCGAATGATCCGTATGTATTGAGGCAAATATCTAACAGACTTTGCCCTGTGACTGCTTTATACTGTAACATTTGGCGTAATTATTAATTGTCCGTTTGCATCAAAACTAACACTTGGTCTGCAACTATATCCATCGGAAATAAGCTGTAATTTCATTGTTCTGGATAGTTCTTGCTGAACTCCCCTGCCTTTGAGATACCTGAAGATTGATACACCGTCAGTTGGGTTTTCTTTCCACCATCCCTGACTTGCATTTATCGTGTCAATAACGTGTTGAGTGTCAGACTCAACCAGAACAAGATCATTGTTCGATACTACAATGTCATTGTCGTTCAGTTGTAAATCATGTCTAGCTGCCATGTGTTATTTTCGTATTTTCAAGTTCAGAAACTTTTGTTTTGGACAGGCTTTTACTTGACCATTGAGTTGACAGTACCTTCAAAGCAAGGCCACCATCTGCCGGTGTAACAACCCATGATGCAAATGCCTGTTTCAGCGTATTCATATCCTGTTCAATGGTGTTCATTTTCTTGACAAGTTCTTCGATCTTTATCAGGCCACCAAACGAACCATCATTGAATTTGATCTTGGTCTTGGCATCAATGGTAATATTTTCAATTTCGGAATACTGGCAAACAAAGGCTTCCAGATTGGCAGAAAATATGATCTTCACAGAACTGCCAACAACCGGCTCAATCAACAATCCATCATCAACGACTGCCATTAGTTTTACTGTGTTCAGTTGATATTCTGTATGTCCGGCAATAACGGTACACGAACAGATTCTTCTTGGTACGTCCACTGAATTGACTTCTGCATCAACGTATGTGACCGGATCAACTTTGTGCTGTCCGGTCATTTTGATGATTGCTTCTATAATTGCCCTGTCGCTCATATCGTTATTTTATAATCAAGCTGTACGACCTGCCTTAATCCATTGACTCCACCAGAATACTCCACACTTTTTACCTTGTAAACTCCATTCCTTTCTGGCAAAATATCATCTTGGATTTCAGCATTGTCACCCATTTTTACAAACGGTATTCCAAATGTAGTAAATTTACCTTTGAATCCTGAGTAATAATATTTCCTCAATTCTGCTACTGCTAATTGCTTCAATTCGTCAAGCGACTTGGCAAATGGATAGGGAAGTGTCATTCGTTCTCCACCGGTGTTTGGTGGGTAGTCTTCGTCTTTTTTCTTGATGAAATATGTCGGTTCATCACTTCCATTTCGTAGGGTTACCAGAACTTCAAGCCGGACACACTTGGTCTTGGCCTCACCTGTCTTGGTGAACTTGCCGGTTTCTTCTTCAACCTTGTTTGAGGCAATAATGGATAGGGTAATGTCTTCCTTACGCTTGTATTCCAGACTTTCGGAAATGATGTTCTTCTGGAAAGCAAAGATATGGCGTTTGGCTTCGGCTTCCCGATACACCATGACACCACAACGCAATTCGTCACCCCTGAAGTAACTTTCAAAATGGTAGGTCTTCCTGATTCTGCCAAGAACTTCTGCAACCGTTTCATTGCCAACCCGAAATTCGCCAAACGTTGTTTTGGTGAGGGTGTTTACTGTGTACGGTGTGCCTTTCAACAGGAACTTCAGAATATCTTCCAGTGTGTCGGTTGCCTTGAAGGTGTGAATAGGACAAGGCAGTTGCTTCAGCTTCCAGAAATTATCTTCGCATTTGAATTGGATAGGTTTCTTACTGGTCACTTCAGAAATGAAACCTTCAAACAGGTGACTATCATCATTCGGATTCCATGTTCCTTCAAAGATTTCACGCCCTTTGTGAATGTACCGGTAACCGTAGTCGATTACTACCCTATCGCCTCTCATTAACAGTGGCGTATCGGTGAATCCACCGATATTTACGTTCGTTCCAAATAAAGGAACAAGGTTGTTATTTTCATCCCTGACGTAAAGGTTCTTTGGAACTGTTACCGTTCCCTGATTGGTGAAGTCACGCCAAGAATCTGTGCAGGTAAATTCATGCACAAAATCAAACCAAAGAGTCCGGTTTCTTTTCGGCTTGTCCTTGATTTGAGTTACCTGAGTGATCGTTATATCAATTATTACCCTATACATCAGATTCCGGTTATTTTTAATTCCTGTGGGGTGTCTGAAATTGCGTTCAGGCTGAATGTCTGGTAACTGTAACCACCTTCATCCTGTTCTAAACTACGATCTTCAAATACGACCGTATAAATGTCGATGTTATTCAGGAACTCACTGATTACCGGTATTGGAACAGGAGCATGAACAAGTTTCTTCAGTGCAGCAACTTCATCAGCCGGATAGTGACCGTTTGCACCGGTAATGATGCCTCTGAATGAAATCTGAGCATCACCTTCACCAATGTACTCTTTCACTGTTCCATTTCTTCCCTGAATTTCAGTCTTGACAATGTTTCTTGGAAAGGTTACACTGCATAGAATTGCTACAAACGTAATAACCGGAACAGTGATTATGTTTCCGGTTTCCAGTTCCATGTAGGTAGTTGGATTGTTCTTATCGCCAAACGTCACATCAATGAATACTGGCGTTCCTAGTTCTGATTTATACAAGGCACTGTTGGAAGGATCAAACTGATCAATCTTGCCGTTAAAAGGATTTTCCTTTTTGTTGTTCCTGATTTCAGCAAGCATCGTTGTCGCAATGATCCCTGCCGATCTTCCGGCAATCATGCCTATTTGCAGTTCAGAAACTTTCGGTATAAAAAACTGTTTTGGTGTCATAATTTCTAATTGTCAGCAACCATTAAACTGTCATGAGTAGCACCGACAAGAATAGCCGAAACCTGCTCTTTTAAACTTCCTAGACCTTCTTTGATGTTCGTGGTTGATATAGTGAATCCTGAGATTAAAGGAGCATTATAAGCAACGTGAATGTTGATTGTTTTCTGTCCTTCTGCCTTCGTCTTTGGTTCAGCAATATATCCATCTGCACCGGCCTTGCCTGTCTTTCCAACAGTCGTTTCAGGAATAAGGCTTTTTGCGCCTGTTTTAGCGAAACTTTCAACTCCCTTGGCCTTTCCCTTCTCCCATGCTTCAGAAATGTTTTTACCGGCATCTGCTGCTGCACCAATGACCTGACTAAGACCTTCCTTCATTGCGCCAAAATCGAAGGTGAAAATTCCTTTGTAGATCAAGGCAATTCCGGCAAAAATATCATAGATAGTACTTCCAAATGATTTCATCACTTCCCAAACACCCATGACCGTTTTCCTGAATCCTTCAAAGTTATTCCACGCCCAAATGACCCCTGCGACTAATGCTGCAATACCGGCAATAACAAGTCCTAACGGATTGGCTGTCATGGCTACGTTCAACAACCATTGTGCTGCTGCCCATGCCTTTGTTGCAATGGTTATGGTGAGTATCAAACCTGCACCAACCGCAAGCATATCACCAATCAATGCCATTGTTTTTTCGTGTTCCTTCATCCATTCAAAAGTGTTCTTGATTCCCTTGGCAAACATTTCCATTGCAGGCATGATTTTCTTGGCAACTTCCATTGCAAATTCACCAACTGCCAACTTAGCTGAACCCATCATCTTGTTGTAACGTGCAATCGGATCAGCATTGAACATGGATTCTGCAACACCCTTATAACCTGAACGTGCAATTGCTTCAATCATGTATTTTTGTGACTCAATCAACTTGCCACTGGCTTGTAGTGAAACGATCTTCTGTTTTTCTGCATCTGTGAACATCACACCGTATCGCATCATCTTCTGAAGACCTTCTGCCGGACTGTTCAATGCCTTACCGTACATGATTGCCGTTTCTGTCAGACCATGATTGGTTTGCTTGGCAATATCAGCAACCATTCCCATTGAAGACTGAAATATGTCCTTGGTAATAGCCGGAAATGTCAACAACTGTGAAGCCATATCCATGATCTCAACCCTTCCGGCCTGAATCTTTCCACTCAATTCCTTGGCATATTTCTGTACGTCCTGAAGACCAATTCCGGCTGTTTCATTTGTGGCTCGCAAGTTGGCTTCTACCTTGGCTGTTTCCTGTTCCAGTTCATGAAACTTTTCAACGCCTTCCTTAACAAATTCCCAACCTTTGAAAATTGCAAAACCGATGCCTAGTGCTGCACCGATTGACCCTGCCATTGCTTTTACACCGCCAAGGGTTGATTCAAGTCTTGTTGCATGAGCGTTCGCATTGTCCAGTGCCGGTGCAAGATTTCCACGAAGGTTTAAGATATATTCGACTAGGTTTGTCATTAGCTGAATTTTACTTGATGAATGGTTTCCAGATAGTATTTCGTTTGACCCCAAGCCTGACAAAATTCTTCTTCACTGAGGGTTTCCGGTAAAATATGAAGGCAGCACCTTATGAGCGCTGCCATTCGTGCGTAGGGCGCACTAGAATTTGATATTTCGTAGTCAGCTATTTTTTTTTAAAGCTGTTCTTGATTACGTCAATCATTGTCATGCAAACACCTGCCATTCCCAAACGGAAACCGTCACATGAAGGAGAAGTTGAGTATGTTCTTTCGTCACTTTCGTCCTTCAGGGTTAATGCTTCCCGAAGTTCTTCAGCAGCCATGAACATTCCTACAGAGTTAATTTTGTCCATTGCGACAACTTTTTGAATGTACGTTGGGTCTTTCAAGTAGCCAACAACACGTTCGTTGGTTTCTTCAATGATCCCAATGTAGATGTGAACTTTTGGAGTTGAATATTTCTTGGCAAGATCAATGCAGATTTCTTCAGCATCCAAATATTCCTTTTCAGTTAATTCAGCCGGTAATAATTTTGCTTTGTCCATTATCGTTCTATTTGTGCAATGATTAAAGGAATTTTTACTGTCAACTTAGTGTCACCCTCTTTGGCTGTGAAAGGGTCTTCCATAAACTCAACGGCTCTCAGTACGTCAACCGTAGCATCTGCAACTGAATTACCATAAGTTACCGGAATATCAAACCATCCAATAGAAAGTGGATCACGACTAGGTGAGGCTGCAATCACTCTTTTCCATTCATCAAGATAGATTTCAATTGAACCTTCACACTCTTTTCTACCATAACCCCTACTGACTGGCTGCGAACCTGCACCGTAGTTGTTAGTTTTAGCTTGCTTGCGGTTGTATTCAATACTCACAATCCCTGCAACCGGCACACCAAACAAGGTGAATGCAATGGTTGACCAAGAATAAGCAACTCCGTTAATTAGTGGTGTCATAGCTTTCTATTTAAAAGAGATTGGTATCTGAATATTTCTCGCAATACCGTTTTCGTTCAACTGTACATTGACAATTAACGTGTTGGTAGTCGTTACGTTCTGACTTGGATCAATGTAAACATCTTCCTTTACAACTTCACCTAAGTCCTGTTCCCTTGACATTTGGAATAGAGGTTTCAATGCCTGACTTTCCAAAAAGGCAATGGTAGTGTTTGCAAGCGTACCGTCACTGTTCTTGATCAACTTACTTTTCAGGTAAGGAATCAAGGCAGTATAGATACCCCTGATAGCTTTGTCGATTACTCGGTTGTCATTGATATAGGCATAGTCCGAACTTCCAGAACAAGCACAATGGTTGTCATTGAAGAAAGTACCTGCATAGCCTACATAGTTCTGTCCGAAGATGTGTCGTTTTGCATCAATAGCATCTAATGCAGAATCCGACAAAGCCGGATCACTGAGTAGTTGACCATTTGCAAAGGCCGGAACATCGTTTTCAGTACCATTGCTGATATTGAATTTTGCCGGTTGCCCGAAGTCTTCAGATACAGCACTCAGCGACAGCATACCTAACGCAATACCAAGTTGAGTAACAGACTTGCCGGTTGTAAGGTAAAGGAATGCACCTAAACCTGCACCGTCTTGTCCGATGATCGAACTGACTTTATTTGCACTCAGCACAGACAGATCAGCAACGGCAGTAATGTCAGTGACCAGTTTCATGTCAGCAGCATACAAAGCCGAAAGAGGCTTGTGCCTTGCATCGTTGTAGGTCTTGATGATACCGTCAATTGCAGTCAGGTCACCACTTGCATAGGCAGCCGAATCTTTGAAGATTCCTACTTGCCTGATTGAGCCGTTTGCTGCGGTTTGCAACAAAGTTATCTCAGCAAAGGTGTAAGGAGTTGGAACAGGAAAGAAACCGACCCATAATGAACTGTTTGGATTTCCTCTGAAGTATTCAGCAATGTGATAATGCCAAACTGCCTGTTTTGAAGCAACACCACCTGTAAATTGTGTCAATGTTCCGGCTATCGTTGCACCGGCAGACAAAGTGACAGCAATTGGCGTACCTGAATTGACAGCAATACCTAAGCCTTTTCTTGCCTTGATAGCAACAGAGCCTACAGTGTTGATTGCAGAATAACCATGTGTTCTAGTTTCTGCATTGATCACCGCTGCAATTCCGTCACCAAGTTTTCCAACAGTCGTGTCACCGGCAACCTTTGTATAAGTGCCAAGATCAACAACATTTCCAAGGGGTTCAGTTACCTTGATGTTAATACTATCGTTGTTTGCACCAACAGCAGTAACAAGGTAAATTCCACCGGCCTGAGTTTCGTCTGAGTAGTCAGCCTTAATTCCGGCATTTTCTGCATCCACAATCGAAAACATCTGTTTGATGTTCGCAAGTGCTGTGAATCCAGAAGGCAAAGTGCCAGTATAGAGAATCAAACCGGAAACAAAATCTTGTCCGGCTGCAACCCTTTTACTAGCACCCTGCCCTTTTATGAATGTAATATCGCCTCTCATTTAATTATTTTTTTTCACCTTTTTGGGTGATGGTTGAGATTCTTGAATTACTTCTTCTACGACTTCAGGCACATCTTCCGTTGCTACGTCTGTTGGAACTTCTTGTTCAACAACTTCTTCAGCAACTTCTTCCGGTTGAATGTCCTCAACGGTGATTTCCTCAACATTGATTTCTTCGTCCTTTTGCCCTTCGTCTTCCAGTTCGTCAACGTTTGAATCTTTGTTTTCGTCCTGATCTAAATCTTCATCCAGATCATCTTCGTCTTCAGTTGATTCAACGTCTTCACGTGTGATTTCTTCGCCACCATTTTCAGGGTGTAAATGAAACTCACCGTCTGCCGTTACCCAAATTGTGTTGATATGTGGTAAGGCTGCGAAGACTTTCTTAGGTTCAGTCATGGTTATCGACTCCCTTCAATCCAGACAGTGCCATTAAAGATAAATCGCAACCAATATTTTGTGCTTGGTGCGATTGCAAGGTTTCCTTTGTTATTGGCAAATCCAGACCCGAATGATACCGTTCGTGTAGAAGTATCTGCGGTAAAAAGGATATTCAACTTGTCGTACTTGGCTGCATTCGTTACGGTTGAAGTTACGGTTGCATCACCAGTCAAGGTTGCTACATCAATAACTGTTTCGTAATAATTCGGATTGACAGTGATGGTAGATGAATAGGTTTTAGCTACTACACCATACGTCAAGACCCTGCCGGTGTTGTCCTGATTTTTAGCAGTTCCGAATCTTGGCGTTACCGTTTGAGCCGATGCCAGAAGGCAAAAGGCCATTATGAATAGAATAGAAATAAACTTTTTCATTGTACTGTTTTTTTAAGTTTCTACTTGGTTAAATTCTTACCGTACCACAGGTGATTTAAACCGTAAAACTACCGGCTGTCAAAGTAGTGTACAAGAACACTTCTTCAGAGAAACCGTACTGAGTATCGAACTTCATCAAGCCTTTCAGGAAGAACAATTCTGAGTTGTTTTGCAATCTCATTAACTGAAGGTTGTTGTCTTCAGCACTGTTCATACCAACATACAAGTTGGAACTTACATCATCCAGACCTTCACAGAACAAAATCGTATCATCTGGCAAACCGGCCAACGGAACGATCTCATATCCTTTAAATTTGTTGATCCCTTGTTCGGTAGTATTCACACCTTTAAACGTCAGCGAAGTAGTTAAGAAGGTATGATAAATCTGTTCGGTATTGATCGAAACAAAGAATTTCAATCTGGTGTACCTGTTAGGACGACTCAAAAGAGCCTTTTTGTTTGCAGCAGTCAACGCCAACAAAGCATTGAAAGCATCAACGATGTTGTAACGAACACCGCCTGAACTGGCTTCAGCAGACAATGGAAGTGGAGAAGCAACCTTTTTAACAGCAGCATCACCGACCATCTTTTTCAGGAAACCGTCAAAGAAACAGATTTGTCCGTTACCGCCACTACCGGCTTCAGCAGTGTAGTCAACTGATCCCATCCACAGGCCAATTTCAATTTGCTCAAAGGTTCTGTTAAGACCAATCTGCATCATGTAATTTTCAGCAGTAGGTGGCAACTCACGTGCAAGCAAAGTTGGACTTAACTGTTCAGCCAACCAGTGTTGTTCATAGTCACGTGGATTAAACTCAGTGTACACCATCAAATCAAGCGGTGTCAAAGTACGACCGTCAACAGTAAAAGTTCCTGATCCGGTTGGGGTTGCTGTCCTTTTCTGCAAAGGATTGTTAAAGTCGATACGTCCAATGGTATGAGATTTTTTAATACCATCCTGTACATAAACGCCACCTTTTTGTACGGTGTCCATACCAAAAGTAGCAGGTAACCAAAAATAGGAAGCGAACGTTCCTGCGTAACTGGTGTCTTGAATGTTTAACATTTTATTTGAATTTTAAGATTAATGATTCGGGTTCAATTACAGTTTACCTTCTCTGCGAAGTTTGTTCTTAACAGCAAGACCCATAGCGGTTGTTGGAAGTTCACCTTCAGGAACAACGTTCAATTCGGTTTCGATTTTCACCGCTACCTTGTTGAGTGGTAATGCTTCAATCATGTTTTTAGCCTTATCAACTCCAATGAGTTTAGCTGTAGAAGTCCATTCAAGGATAGTGCTTGCATCGTTCTTGATACGACCGGCCTTTGCAAATTCGGTAACCATGTTCTTGATTACTTCTTCCTTGGCAGCTTCTTCAACAGCCAATTTGTCCTGAGTCATAGCATCCAACTTGTTCTGTGCTTCTTCGTAGTCAGCTTTCAGCTTGTCAGCTTCAGCCTGTTTCTTTTCAAACTTGGCCTTCAGTGAGGCAATTTCTTCACTGTCTGCCTTGGCTTTGTCCTGTGCATCCAGAATAGCTTTTTCCCTTGCGGTTTCAGCATTCGTTGCACGATTTTCAATTGCATCAATGGCCTTTACAACATCATCTGCCGGTGCAGAATCATTGAGGCGCAACCGCATAGTAACCTTCGTGAAATTTTCCATTTTGTTATTAATTTTAGAGTCCTTGTTCAATATTGAGTTCAAAACTAAATTGCATTGTGAGTGAAATTCGGCCTGATTGTCAATCTTCCTTAAATACTTGGTGTTCTCTGAAGAACTTGCATCAATCTGATCACATAGTTTCATTTGCTGTGCCTCAGAAGCCGTAATGTAGGTTGTCCGGTTCATCATTTGGGTAACATCAACTTCAGACATTCCACAACGTTGTTCAATCATCTTGATCAAACTGTCTTTCATTGTCTTCAGAATATCTTGGTTGCTAGAGCCGAACGGATTGTGATACATCAGCCAACCGTAGTCAGCCATGATTCTTTTTCTACCGGCCTGAAAGATAACAGCAGCAATTGAGGCAACGCCACCAACTGCATACGTGTCAACAGGTGTCTTGCTTTTCAGGATTGCAGAATAAATGTTGTACCCATCCATCACTACGCCACCGTATGAATTGATCCAAACTTGGATTCTTTTCTTGCCAAGGTTGTCTAATTCCAGAAGTTCATGTTGGAAGATACTACCATCAATTCCCATTCCGTCACCTAAAACTAGGTTTCCTTTTTCATCAACAGAGTCAGCATCATAACCTATGTGCTTGTTAATGAGAAGGATTGGTTCGTCTGCCGTTGGGTCTATACAGTATATCATGGAATAAAAATAAGAATGAGTTTTCGATTTACAAATTATTTTGCCAATTGTGGCACACATTTATCTTTTTACTGGAAAAGACCGCCCACAAATAAATGTGAACGGCCTCCCAACTAAACTAACTAAATCAACTAAAACAAAGCATCATTTTCCATACTTCAAGATCATTTCCCTTTCGGAAACTGGCATGGAATTGAACTTTTCACGAACAGCATCAGCGACTATTCTACTTTCGCTTTGATCTGTATATTTTGCATACGATTTGGCAAGTCTGGCATAGTAGGGTGAAACATATCCTACTAAACGTCTTGGATTTTTTGATTCATTGTGTGGAGTGTCCATTATGCTTCAGCAACAATCGGTTTGTAATATTCGATCAGTAAGGATTTTCCGGTGTAAATGATTTCCTTTCTGATTTCAATCGTATCAAGAAAAAACTCTTTTTCAACAGCTTCTTCTCCGTAACTGTCAAACACCCATTTTTTCAGGATCGACCAATAGGCTGCACTAAGAATGATTGCCTTGATCGGCCTTCCATAATGACGTTCGTGAATGATACAGGCTGCACACATATCAATAGCAATATTTCCTTGCTTCTGATAATTTTCCAAATCCAATACTGGCACGTTCTTTTTCATTTTGCAAACATTATATATTCAAAAATTAAACTCTGAGTATAATTGCCTCTTTCTGCTACGAAGATACTAAAACTGCTTGAAGTTCTTTCTCTTAAAACCCAAATTGTCGTTGCATCAAGTCCGGGCGATCCAAGGCTTGTTGCAACCATCGTTCCCATCACGTAGTAGTTTCCTGTTCCAACGTCAGGGAAGGCTGCAGTGTAAAGATTACCACCTGCATCAACATTGCCTACATTGATTGATCCGGCACGAAGAACTTTGTTCAATCCATTTGCACCTGCAATTACATAGTTAGGATATGAGCCGGAAACTCCTTCACCAGTTAAATTGACAGGTTCAGGAACAACCAACCGCAAAACAACCTTGGCACTATAATTCATTGCACCCGAAACTCCATTGCCAACAGCCATTTTCCGTATGTTGTGAACATTGACAACTGAGGTGTCTGACAGGGTACATGGATCAGCGTTCACTCCGTAATGAGTAGTGACAATTGAGAAGATTGCTGTACCTGCTGCCGAAAATGAAACTGCATCTACCAAGAATACTTCTCCGTTGTAAAATACTGCACCGGCTGAAATAATGTAGTTGTTCCCTGCACCTGAGTTGACACAACCATACAGAACGTAAACTTTTGCCGGATCGTAGGTTGATCCTATCAGGCCAAGGATAAGTGCAGCAAATACTTCTGCATTGGCATCTTGTAAAAACTGCAACGTTCCTTTTTTGAGTTTGAACTGTGCCGAATCGGTTATTGGTGTAACATCTAACTTTTTCATATTAATAGGATTGAAGTGTGTACTTTATGCTTGCCGGAATATACTTGTCAACAAACCCACGAATTACCGGCTCAGGATAGGTTGCCAAAACTGCTGAAGGAACATAGATTTTGAAGTGGTTGAGATATACAAACGTCCAGTTTGAACCGATGTAAATTCCAACTGCATCAGTAGCACCAATCGGACTACTGAAAGGCTCAGTCATTCCAACAAGAAAACCGTCAACCACTGAAGGTAACGGATCACCAATGTAAATGTCACTTTGGTTATTCGGCTGTCTGAATGTCGTATGGAAGTTCTTGTTCAGAGCGTATTCCAGAATCAACCGGTTTCCATTGAAATGAATACGTTCTTTTAGATCATCATAGTAAGCACCGAAGATACTTTCATGCGCCCACTTCAAACCGTCCAACAATGCCTTCAGAATAATTGTCGTATTTGCCTTCCTTTTGTCCGGTGGCAATAGGTTTGTTGATAACTTTTCGATGTCAAGATTGTAGTTCATTATTCAGCTATAAAATTCAGTGAGTCTTCCAGTGTTTGATTCAACGTTGTTTCAGGAACAACATATCCGGCTAGCGGATGCCACAACCTGCGAATAGTCTTTTTATCCAGAATCAAATCCAATCCATTGCCAAAGGATTCTGTGTCTTCCCTACATAGAACTGTAATGAGGACAACATCATTTACACCGGCTACTGATCGGATTGCATTTTCCAAGTCGGTAATCTTCAGACTTCCATCAAAGTTGTTCACTGATACATTGTGCAGAAAGTCAACCAAGGCTGCAATTACACTGTCCTTGATTCCTGATCCATACTGTCCTTGGTAGTAAATGTCTGCCTGAATGTAAAGTTTGGCTGCATCAAGCGATACAACCATGTAGTTAATTCCGGCAGTTCCAATGAGGTTGATATATCCTTGCGCTGAAGGCAATTCGGTTGCCGGATCAAGTTTTACGAACAGGTTATTTACTGTCTTGGCTACCTTGACAACAACTTCATTTGGAGTGGTTGAAGTGACCGAACAGCCTGTGATTATTTGCAACGTTGGGTCAATAACAGGATAGGCCGGAATCATGTCAGTCAACTTAATAATCTGAGGGTTGGTAACTGAGTACTGAAACTGAAACATCTTGGTTTGAATCCACAATGCGTTTGCTGCTGCTGCATGACTGGCTGTAGTTTCAATGGACAATTTCAAGGTGTCCATCAACTGTTCAACGTAGGCCGTACATGATGCGAACACAAAACATAGTAACCGAAGCATATTTCTTTTGCTCCATTTGGTTGAGTCAACCACTATGCCAACAATCCCAAACTGTTCTGTCAGGGTGTTTACAATCTGCGTGTTAATTTGTGCTACTGTCCTTGCCATGTTATTGAGGTATTATAAAGGTTTGTTCTTCTGCTGTTGGTTCTGGTATTCCACCGTCTTCTACCAACAAATCCAAATCAGGTGTGATTTCTTCAACAAATCTACCGTCCTTTTCATCGTAGGGTGAAGATACAGTGTCAATGTAATTACAGGCAAAATCCAGAATGTAGTGATACAAATTTCCATGTTCAAAATCCTGACTTTCACCTATACAATTCATTGGAGTACAACCTGTCGGACAATAGCCTGAAATTCCTGACTGAATCATCGTGTCGATATTGTGTGCCGATACTATCTGATCCCGAAGATCAAAGATAAGTAAGTCTTGTTCTTGCGTTCCTTCCGAGTTGTAAAAATCATGGATAAGGTGTATTCTTATTCCCAAATCTACAGACCTCATTCCAAGGCCAATGATCTCAAAGGATGCAGGTGAAACAATTTCGATGAATGCAGCCGGTCTAGGCCAACTATATCCTTTTCCATCTTCTATATTTCTCAACTGATTGTTCCATACATGAGAATATAAGGACACAACAAAGTTATCTTGATTGGTGACCTGAATGCTTGCTAGTTTCGCAAGTAAATCTGTTAGTATTGGTTTGATTCCACTCATGGTTTCCAGATGTTATTTATTGTTTGAATGATCTTCTTTCTTTGCATTTCGGTCAATTCCTGTGTCTGTCCGACAAATCTTCTTGCTGCCATTTTAGGTGTTCCATCATTTAAGTAACCGGCATAGTCAACATCAACTATCATTCTGAAACCGTTTACGTTGAAGGTTGCCGTTCTTGCCATGTTTGAAACTGCCCTTCTCAACTTGCCACCCCTTACTTTGTAACCTGCACCTACCAAGATAGGACTTGTTCTTCGCTGCAAGCCTTTTGTCTTTGGGTACTTGTAAGCCGGTGTTCCTTCAATCCTTCTTTGAACTTCCTTCCAAGGTTGACCATTGAATGCTTGCTTCCTGAAGGATGAATAGAAATAGTTCTGTGCCTGATTACCAAGCAAAACTAGCAATTCCCTTTTGGTTGCTATCAATCGTTCCTTTACCTGTCTGAAGTTGAAGAAGTTCATTTCAGTGTCAATCTAAACATGGTTTGATTCACCAACTGTTTCATGTCAGCAATAATGTTGTCAAGGTCTGAATCCAGTTCAGGATTAACAACTGCCGTAATATCATCATTCAGGAATACCATTACCTGAACTAAGTATTCTTTCACCCAAATTCCTGTGACAAATTCAATACGGATCAATCCTTCAATCCGTCCATACTTGCCTTGGTAGGTTTCAACAAACGTGTCAACCAGTTCCAACCACCCTTTATAGAAAATATCCAAGGCCGAGTGTTCAGCGTTGGATTGAGTATTCAGGTGTAAGAAGTGAACCTGATCCCTGACTTCAAACAGTTTCGATAATACGTTTAATGCTTTCATCTTTTAAGTTTTTTATTCTTCGTCTTCACTCGGTATTGGCAATCCAAAGTTTTCCTTGGCAAATGGTATGTCCTTCTTCGGTACGTCAAAGTATGGATGATTTTCTGAGAAGATTACCCTGTCCTTACCGGCATTCATCATGAAGGTATCTGACATATTTCCATGAACAGTGTCAATCGTTGCTTCTTTTTCTGCATCAGGTGTCAAAGCCTTGCCTTCTTCATGTTGTAACAGAACACATTCACAATTGAAGTGATTAAGCGGTGCAACCGAATCCCAAATTGGATCATCAACTTCTGCTGTCATTCCATCAAGCGGTACGCAAATGTCACAAGCATCACCGCCTGAAGTTGAGTATTCAAGGATCGGAAGTAAATCTTTGTTCTTCTCAATCTCATTCCACTTGCTTGCCTGTTGAGCCATGCCTTCTGCTGTGTTCCGTTCAGTCCGACCCCAATCAACGTTCCACTGTTCAAAGGTTGCCTTGCCAAGTTCGGTGAACTCTTTGGAACTTCTCAGTTCACCGGCCTCATTAATCATCATCGACTGAATTTCCTTCGTCTGTTGGTAGGTCTTTGCTGCTGAGAACATATAAACATTGTTCCGTAGTTCTTCAAGCAATTCAAGGTCTTGACCAACAAAGTCAGTGAGGTCACCGCCAAACCCTTTGTACAATCCAGATTTCAGGTAGGCCACAATGTCATAATACAACGGTTCGCTCAGTTCGTATTCAGTGATACTACCGTCATAGATTCCATCAAGGAAACTCCCTAACCATTTCGGACTGTAT
>Ga0302296_1001647_pt1 | contig 15736 bp, 10 predicted proteins | sample III_Fen_N3_1_FD_194546 | JGI IMG/M metagenome (GOLD analysis project Ga0302296, IMG submission 194546) | Peat permafrost microbial communities from Stordalen Mire near Abisko, Sweden - III_Fen_N3_1 | ecosystem: Environmental > Terrestrial > Soil > Wetlands > Permafrost | place: Sweden: Abisko...
TGTTTTTACTGTAACTGTTGTCTTTTTATGCGTTACTTCTGTATAAATTTGTATTATATTTGCAAAAACATTTTTTGAAATGAGAGTATTCTACAAACCTGCATATCTATACCTGATCATTGACCTTCTGATACTAATTCTAACGTTGTATGTGGTATTAGATTGGTTCCCGCTTACAACCAATTCTCCTTTCAGTAAATATTCACTTCCTTCGGTTTTTTATATCCTCCAGTGGGTTCTCATTTCGTACCTGATACAAAGATATAAGCCTTTAAGAAGACAACAGTTCTATCAGATAACGCTTCGTTTGTTTTATGTTTCTCTATTGAATGCCCTGGTTTTTATGGGCTTGATTCACTATTATTTTAAACCCTATTCAGGATTTGTATTGCTTGCTACTACTGTTCTTACTTTTCTTGTAAATTATATTTTCCTTTCCTTTTATTATGCATACAAGCTGGCTGTTGATTATAACGAGGTAAACCTCAAGCCCGGTAAAGAAAGAATTAATGCGAATGTTATTCCCGCAGACGACATCGATGAGGTAAGTTATGTTCAGCTACAGTCCACCATACGCACACATTCTACAAATCCGGTTCTTAAATTTCTGGAAAACAACCTAAACTTAAGAAGCGGTAATACCATGGTGTATGTGAATAATGATGTGGAAAATCTACGCATGTACCCCAATTATCGTTACTCAACGATTATTCAGTTAGAAAGATTGAATAATATGAGAAACATCAACAAGAAACTTACCGTAATAAATGAAAAGTTATCGGACGATGGCTTGTTTGTTTGCTGTTTTGAACCTAAAAGCACCCGCAAAAAAAATATTTTAAGGAAGTACCCCACTGTAATAAATCGTATAGTTTACATCTTTTATTATCTGTTTAAACGGGTAATGCCCAAAGTTCTTCTGACAAGAGGCCTTTATTATTTCCTTTCGAAAGGCAACGACAGGGTGTTTTCGAAGGCAGAAATATTAGGTCGGTTGTATTGCTCGGGTTTCAAAGTGGTGATGGAAAAAAAAGTATGTCATCTTACCTACGTTATAGCTAAGCGTGTGAAAAACCCCGAGATAACTCAAAAACGAATCTACGGACCATTGATCCGCCTCAGACGATACGGTAAAGATGCCGAAATGATTCAGGTGTATAAACTCAGAACCATGCACCCTTTTTCGGAATACCTACAGGGCTATATATACGAGCGTAATTATTTAAAAGACGATGGTAAGTTCAATAAGGATATCCGAATTACTACCATTGGTCATATTATGCGGAAGTATTGGATTGATGAACTTCCTATGTTTTTCAATTTATTTAATGGAGAGATGAAACTGGTGGGTGTACGTCCGCTAAGTAAACAATACTTTAATTTATACAGCGAAGAATTACAAAATAAACGGGTGAAATTCAAACCCGGTTTGTTGCCTCCTTTTTATGCTGACCTGCCTCATACACTGGATGAAATTCAGCAATCGGAGATGAATTATCTGAATGCTTGTGAAACCAATGGAACTATGGTTACCGATATGAAATACCTTATGATGATTTTGAGAAATATACTTATTAAAAGAGCCAGGAGTGGGTAATTGTTATCTCTTATTTTAAAAGAAAAGGCTTATGAGTAATCATAGGTCTTTTTTTTTGCCACACAAATTAATAGTATTTGCTACAAATCATAAATTTTATTATATTTGCAAAAAATGATATCGCATAATGTGTGTTAAGTTTTGAAAACAGTACAATGTTCTATTTGACTAAAACTAGAATGCAGATTTTTATTGATTGAGCTGATGAAGCTGGAGAATAATAAAAACAGATAAGATCGTAAACTAAGTGCTTATGTATCTTATTATTTCTATTTATGTAAGTAATGTTGGAATATAAAAGTTAACTTTAAGAATAAATTATCTAAATAGCAACCTGTAAAAAATGATTAAATGAGGAAATTGTTACTCCTGGTAATTCTGATTACCGCTTTTTTTTCTAAAACATATGCCGTTCCGGCATATCCTTTTCCTATTAAGTATAAGCAGCCGGATGGTTCTGAAATCACTATTAAGCTAAAGGGAGATGAACGGGTTCACTGGGCTGAAACCACGGATGGCTACACCTTGCTTGGCAACGGTAAAAACGGCTGGGAATATGCAGTAAAAGATAATTCAGGTGATTTAAAAGTTTCGGGAGTCCTTGCACGTGAAGCAAGCAAACGAACTGCAAATGAACTCAAATTACTGAGAGGAGTATCAAAAAACATTCGTTTCAGCCCTAAGCAAGTAAACTTGCTAAAATCGGTTTGGGAAGCAAAACATGGATCAGAGAAACTGGTTGGAACAAGTGGTTTCTTAAAACCAAATACAGTTAACTCAAGAACCAACGATGGGAAACAAAAAGTATTCTCTCCTAAAGGTCACAAAAGATTGTTGATGATTTTGATCGAATTCAAAGACGTTAAATTTAAACATTCAAAAGCAGAGTTCTATGCTCTTATGAATACCCAGCATCTAGATGCAAATGGTTTTGTTTCTAATGGTACAAGTGTACGAGACTATTTTCTCGAACAGTCATATAATCAGTTTGATGTAGAAACTGATGTTGTGGGTATTTATACTGCAAAAAATAATATGGACTATTACGGTTCTGATGCATCTGCTGACGATAAAGATACTCACTCAGATGAATTAATGCTTGAAGCAGTACAAGATGCATCTGATGATGCTGTTGAACGCACTGCTGGTTTTAGCTTTGTAAATTATGATAACGATGGTGATGGCTCTGTGGATGGCGTTTATATTGTTTATGCTGGTTATGGACAGGCTACAAGTGGTATAGCAAATACGATTTGGCCCCATGCTGGGGGAATTGCAGGTAAAACCTTTGATGGAAAAACGGTTTCTAAATACTCTTGTTCTAATGAATTAACATATAATTCAAATCTTTCAATTAAAGATATTACAACTATTGGTGTTATCTGCCACGAGTTTGGGCATGTATGTGGAGCTCCCGATTATTATGATACTGATTATGGTGTCTCGGGTGGAACTTTCCCCGGAACAGGTTATTGGGATGTAATGTGTTATGGAGTTTATAACGGTTCGCCGAGCGGAAGTCAACCTGCCCACATGAATCCTTATGAGAAGGTGCGGAATGGATGGGTAACTCCCACTTTGTTGACGAGTGCTACTTCTTTGACTATACCTGATATTACCACAAATCCGGTGATATATAAATACAATACTTCTACACCGAACGAGTATTTTCTAATGGAGAATCGTCAACAAACTGGCTTCAATACAGCTTGTCCCGGGCACGGACTGTTGATTTACCATGCTGATGGCACTTACATTTCAAATCATGAAGGTAGTAACGATATCAATGTTGGACCACATCAGGGATTTTACCCTGTATGTGCAAATTCTGAGAAAAATATTTCATCAACAACCACATTAGTTTCTGATTATGGTTCGGTTAGTAGTCAAGGTTGTCCGTTCCCCGGATCAGGGAGTAATACATCATTTACAGATGCAACTACGCCAAATTCTCTTTCATGGGCTGGAGCAACCACTGGAATGCCAATTACTAACATATCGGAAGCAAGTAATGCGATTTCGTTTTACTTCAAGGGAAACCCAACTGTGAATGCTGTAGTTGGGGTTACTGCTACTCCAATGAATGCAACACAAATTAATCTTTCGTGGATAAAGAATAGTAATTCCAATGATGTAATTGTGGTAACCAATTCGACAACCACTTTTGGAACACCTGTTACCGGATCTTCTTATAATGTAGGAGATGTTTTGCCAAGCGGTGGAACTATTATTTATAAAGGATCGGCTTCTGCGTTTAGCCACACGGGTTTGACTGCAACAACTACCTATTATTATCAAGTATGGGCTGTGGACGGTTCTCTGAATTATTCGGAAGGTAGTCCTGCCAATGCAACTACGCTTATAAGTTCGGTTAGCAGTTTCCCTTTTATCGAAGGATTTAATTCCACAAATATACCTGCCAATTGGACGCAAGAATATCGTGTTGGTACAATTGACTGGAAATATGTGGCAGCCGGTGCAATATCTGCTGTAGCTCCTGCAGTTCCTCATACAGGTGCAAACTTTGCTTATTGTGGAGCTAATATTGTCGCCTCATATACAACTAAACTGATAAGTCCACCACTTGATCTGTTGGGAGCTACGAGTCCTGTGTTGAAATTTTGGTATAATCAATTTCCACGAACAGGATACGGTCCGGATGTCCTTCGTGTATTTTATCGTACATCTGTTACTGCTGCATGGACACTATTGACCACTTACAATGATACTCCTTCAAATTGGACATTAAAATCGATTACCTTGCCCAATCCTTCTGCTACCTATTATATCGCATTTGAAGCCACTACTAATACTGGTTATGGAGTTTGTGTAGATGATATAGAAGTCTGGAATACTCCTTGTTCCAGCAATTTATGGATAGGTGGTACAGCGGGAAAAGAAACTGACTGGTTCACAGCATCAAACTGGTCGTGCGGAGTTCCAACTTTAGCAACTGATGTGGAAATACCGTCTACAACTAACAGTCCAGTAATTAATGCGATTGGAGCTGTCTGTCATAATATTACAATTGACAATGGAGCTACACTTGCTATGGATGCAGCAACAGCATATACTTTAGCCATTTCAGGCAACTGGACAAATAATGCTGGAGGTACAGCATTTACAGCCGGAATTGGCACTGTTAGTTTTCAGGGAACGGATGCTCTTCAGACCATTGGCGGTACATCTACTACTAACTTTAATATACTGGAAGTAAAAACAGGGGCAATCGGAAATGTGCTTGAAGCAACTGCAACGATTTCTTTCCCGACATCTCCTACTACCAACCCATTGGTATTAACAAGTGGAACGTTTAAACTATCGAGTTCTTCAACAATTAATTTATCATCCAACCAATTTGATATTAATGGCGGATTATGGAACAATGGTGGTTCTATTAATTCGACTTCAAATAACGTTGTTGCTTATGGTTATATTAAAAATTCTTTAGGTACATGTAACTTATTAAGATTATATTACGGTAGTAGTTCTTCAATCCTTATTGATGGTGGAACAGTTAATATCTCAGGTCAAATCCGTCCTCTTACTGCTGGATCCTCCACAACGTCATTTTCTCAGACAGGTGGGACGCTCAATTTTACAGTAGGAACAGCAAGTGGCTCAGCTGCTCCTTTCGAGCTTACCAGTGGTTCTTCGTTTACAATGAGTGGTGGTACGATAGTTATACAAAAAACATCTTCAAGTAATTCAAACGATTATTACAACCTTGCAAACAAGTACAATGTTACCGGGGGCACATTACAAATAGGCAATGGATCAACAGCGACAAACCAAACCATTCGTATCAATAGTATTGCACCTATTTATAATTTGACTGTGAATTCTTACAATTCACCAACCGCAAAAATAAAAACGAATAATCTATCAGTCTTAAACGATGTTACTATCGCTTCAGGTTCAGTGTTGCAGGTTTCTCCTTTAATCGGTCTAACTGTAGGTGGCACCTTTACCAACAATGCCGGCAATACAGGCTTTGTCCTTCAGAGTGATGCCACGGGTACAGGTACTTTCTTGGATAATGGGTCTACAAATTCGGCTGTGGCTGCTACTGTACAACAGTATCTAACTACCGGTCGTAATTGGTACATCTCCACTCCGGTGACCAATACTACCAGCGCAGTATTTAGTGCCAATGCAACCAATCCGCTTTATTATTATGATGAGGTAAATGGAACTTCAGCTCCTTGGCCTACAATTACCAACACCACTACCTCGCTTGGTGTAATGAAAGGCTATGTGGCCAATGTGGCATCCACGGGAGCTGTGGCATTCACAGGCAATTTGAATACGGGAGCTCAATCTATCACTACCCTTACGCGTACTGCGGGTCAAACTAAAGAAGGCTTCAATTTAGTGGGTAATCCATATCCTTCGTATTTAAATTGGATGTTGGCTATTGATGCCTCGAATACAGGAACAACCAATTTGCTTACAACAGTATGGTATCGTACTAAAAACAATGCCACTACTCCTGCATATGTCTTTGATACTTATAATGAAACTGCAAATACTGGTACTAATAATAATGGTGTAGCAGCAGTTACCGGAATGATTTCGCCAATGCAGGCATTCTGGGTTCGGGTCGCAGCAGGGCAAACTTCAGGAACGTTGGCAATCAACAATGCCATGCGTTTGCATCAGGATGTGGCTACGAATAAATTCAGAGTACCGGCTGCTAATGCAACTCAAAAAGTTTTGCGTCTACAAGTATCTAACGGTACAAATAGTGATGAAACTATCGTGTTGTTCAACGCTAATGCAACTGATGGATATGATGCTTACGATTCTCCCAAAATGACGAACGGGAATGCTTCTATTCCTGAAATTTATACTTTTGCTGGAACGGAAAAAGCAGTTATAAACGGTTTAAATAGTATTGCAACCAACTCTTTAGTTCCATTAGGTTTCTCAACCGGTGCTGCAAATACCTTTAGCATTAAAGCTACTGAAGTGACAGATTTTGATACTGATACCCGAATTGTATTGAAAGATAAAGTGTTGAATGTTGAACAGGATATAACCAGCGGCACTCCATATACTTTTACATCTGATGCAACTTCAACAGAGAATCGTTTCGCTATTATATTTAAGTCTGCATCCGCAATAACAGGAATAGATAATCCGACAGAAAACACAGACGTTCGAGTAAGTAAGAATGCAGATAATCAGATTGTGATAACCCGCAATGTAGATAGTCAATCAGGAGTTGTGACTATTTGCAATACTATAGGACAAAAACTGCTTACTACTACCCTTACCGGCGAAACTACAGTGATTAGCAAATCTTTCAGCCCGGGAGTTTATCTTGTAACAGTAAATAATATAACAAAGAAAGTAATAATCAATTAAAAACTGAGATATGAACACACCAAATAAAAAACAAGTATATACTTCTCCTCAAATAGAACGGATAGAATTGGATAATGAAATATCGTTGACATTAGATTCAACTCCAGGTGCTCCTCCATCAGGTCCAAATGAACTGACTTCTTTTGCACCGGATTATTTCAATCAGGATCCTTTTAAAACAAATGTTGGATAAAAGGGAGTTTTCAAACAAGTATTTTTGAGCTTTTGTTTAAAAGGAAAAGAGGCTGTTTCGCAAAATAAATAGCCTCTTTTCTTATCTTTGTAATTGTTTAGAATTTGAACATTGCTTAACTCTATTGAAAATTAAGTTCCTATGACATTATCCCACGAAGACAAACTTATTCTTTCTTCAATAAAAATTAATCCTTCTGTTTCGGAATTAGAGCAAATTGATAATTTGATTTTGGAAGTTAAGGATTGGGATTATCTTACCAAAACGATTATCGACAGGGGAATAGCTCCGTTGCTATTTAAGAAGCTGCCATTTTTTAAAAATAAATCTCTAATACCTGAGGCTGTTCAGGCAAAATTGCAACAAACTTATTTTATTACCATTAGTAGAGGGACTCTATTACTAAACTATTTCCAACATATTGCTAAGGCATTTTCAAATCAAGGTATTGCTGTAATTGCATTAAAAGGAGTTTATTTGTCCGAGAATCTTTATCACGATATTGGATTAAGGCAATTTAGCGATATTGATTTATTGGTACACGAGGAGGATGGTGAAAGATGTTTAGATATTCTCCGGAATTTGGGATACAGGGCAGTATCTGCATTAAAACTATCAGAATTTGTAAGCTCACAATTTGATATTGTTCATTATACGCCAATGGTATTAAACGGCGTGTCAATAGAAATTCATATAAAGCTGCACCGAAAAGGAGAAATGTATAACGTGCTTACCTCTGAGCTATGGAAAAATGCGATGGCTGTTACGGTCAATAAATGCAATGTTCTTGCATTAGAAATTAATGATTTGCTGATTCACCTTTGTGTACATCTCGATAAGCATTTTCAGGGGGGGAAGGTTCAGTTTACCTGCTTGAGCGATATAACAAATGTTTTGAATGAGAATGAAGCCGGCTTTGATTGGGGAACTTTTACTGCATCATGCCGGTTGTATAAGTCGGATGAAGTGGTATTCAAATATATCGTTTTGGTAAATAAGTATATGAATGCGCCAGTTCCTGCCGATGTTATCGATAAATATAACTACTTGTTGACTGAAGAGGTTGAACAACTGTTTTTTAAATACATAAAGGGTTTAGTTGTTCCTGGAACTGTTTCATTATCTGCACATTTTTATTGTCTGAAAGAGCAGGCAACGTTTTCAAATAAAGTCAGATACCTTTTGGGTGTATTGTTTCCTCCTAAAGATTTCATGATTGGACGGTATAAAATTAAGTATTCAGCTTTGGTCACTTTCTATTATCCATTAAGATGGTCGGAAGGAATAACGGGTGTTGTGTCTCATTTTAAAAAATCTTGAGACCAATAAATCACTCAATAACTTGGTTGTTATTTAAATGAAATAACGAGTAGTATTTTCCTTTCAGTTGCAGAAGTTCTTCATGATTGCCGGATTCCACAACTTCTCCATCATTAAATACATAAATAATATCTGCCCACTGCACTGTGCTAAGGCGGTGACTAATAATTATGGCTGTTTTATCGTGCGATAGTTTTTTTAATCCATTGATAATCTGTAATTCCGATTCTGCATCCAGTGCACTTGAAGGTTCGTCCAGAAGCACTAACGAAGAATCCCGATAAAAGGCTCTTGCTATGGCCATTTTCTGCCATTGGCCAATACTAAGTTCTTCTCCACAGCTAAATAAATTACCTAGCAAGGTGTTGTAACCATTCGGAAGATGTTTCAAAATATCATCAATGCCAGCCGCTTTTGCTGCTTTTACAGCTTTATCAAAATCAAGGTTTTCCTGGGAATTTCCTAACCCAATGTTGTTGATAGCACTAATGTTATACAAGGCAAAATCCTGAAAAACGGCTGTTATGTTTTCGCAAATTTTTTGTTGTCCAATTTCAGTAGCATCAATGCCGTCAAAAAGAATACGCCCTGAATCCGGCTGGTAAAATCCGCAAAGCAATTTTATTAAAGTTGTTTTACCGGAACCATTTACACCAACAAAAGCCACTGTCTTTCCTGCAGGAATTGTTATGTTCACCAATTTTAGGGCATCCCGTTTACTGGATTTGTAGCGAAATCTTACATTTTCAATTCGAATCTCCTTGTTTAACGTGAAGGAATGATTGCTCTGCACACTGTTAGAGCTTGTCGGCATATTTAAAAAAGCTATGAAATCATTCAAAAATGTATTGTCTTCCAGAAGTTGAGTGGCCGACATGAAGAGCTCATTCAGAACTCCATATCCACGCTGAAAAGCAAAGAAAAACAAAGCAACCGTTCCAATGGAAATTTCTCCTTTTATTTTCAAATAGGAAACAAATCCTAATGATAAAAATATCAGTGATACAGAGAATACTTGTGCGAATATATTCAACCATAATTCGGATTTTCGAAGCTTAATCTGTTGTTCAAACAGCGTGTTCTGAATGTTCGAAAAATGTTGTTTGAAGAAATCGAAGAAGCCAAAAAGTTTCATTTCTTTTGCGAACGGAAAACCTGTCAGAATCCGGTTGAAATAGTACATCTTACGCTCTTTTGTGCTTTGCGCTTCTTTTTGCTTGTATAGTTTTCGGGAAGATTTTAATCGGAAATAAACGCCCGGAATGATGGCAATTATCAGGATTACAATTAAATGCCATTTGATAGTTATAAACAGACCAACCAGAAATAAAGCAGCTGCTACAGATTTTATTCCGATAAGCATTTCGCTTACGATTTTAATCGGGCGAAAGGAAGCTTCTTGAACAGCCCGATGAATTTTGTCCTGTTCTGTGGGGCTTTCGTAGTGCGATAAATCCAGCGAGGCGTGTTTCCAATGCAGTTTTTGGTAGATTTGGCGCGTGATGGATTGTGATAATTTTAGAGAGAAATAAGTCTTGAGTTCCGATAAAACTCCGCTTGCCAGGAAAACAAGTGCGGTTATAATCAGGATTACAATAAAATACAAACGTTGGTTTTCGTTCTGAGTAGATATGCCTGTAAGCTGGTCAATCAGAGTCTTTATGCAGACGATAATGATAAATGGTAAAACACCCTGAAGTATGGAGATTATAATGTTGACAAACAGAATTTTCTCCGACTCTTTCGAAACGATTGATATATTGCTTTTAATTGATTTAAGCTCCGACCAAAGTGAGTTGAATTTACGTTTTATTCCAAGCATAAGATCGTAGATGGGAATTGCTTGTTTTGAAAAATGCAGCGCAATGAAACTTAGCATTTTCATGCGTAGACTATCTGTTTTTTTTACTCTTTCTTTTCGAATAAAAGTATTTATTCTACCTAAAAGTGCTTCGCAGCTAAAAGGAATATCACTTTTGTAGCATTTATCACCTTTGGTTGTGAGTATATATTTAGTATTAGCGATAGAAATGTCAACTAACCTGTGCCCTACCAAAGTATTGTTGGTTTTATAAACAAGAATATCTCCAACTTTTAAATCTTCTATTGAGCATTTTTCAACTAAGCCTACATCACCCGCTTTTAGGGTAGGGTACATGCTATTTCCCTTTAGCTTATAGCTCAATTGATGATTATCATTTAAAAGAGCCTCTGCAAAATCGAGCAATTGCTTATTTAATTCCTGCTGTTTCATTTTCCAGAACGAAATTTACAACACTACTATCGGGAACAAATCCGAGCTCATAAACCGGAACATGTACACTTAATTCGGATAGGAAATTCAGCTTGTTTTGAATGAGATTGGGATCAAAATTATTTTGAATACAAAATGCCAATACCTTTGAAACAGCCGATGCACCCGATAACTTCTTTAGGTTATTCTCAGGCGAATGACTAATTAAAAAAATGGAGTCTAAAATAGTCTTTTTTGGGATGTCTATATAATACATGGGTGTGTTATAGACGTAGTAATGTTCGTTTAACTTGCGAATAATCAGGCGATCATCATTTACGATAGTATTGCCTGCGTCTGCCCATATTTTAGATATTGTGCTTTTACCCGCTCCTGAAAAACCTGTAAAAATCCGACCTTTTTGCTCGTCTACAACGCACGACGCGTGTATCATTACTGCTTCAGATTTCACGGTCATGTAATGCATGATAATTGGTCCCATTGGATATTTTAGCGGTATAATATCCCCATTATCCAGTGGAGTGGAATAAATTTTCCAGTTAGATAAATCTTCATCCAACAGAGCCAACTGCTGTACCTCGTTTTTGTCTTGTTGGTTGTAAATAACAAAGACCAAACCTGAAGTTGAACGATAAATGGAATAGAATTTTTGATCGTTGTTTTCTGCTTCAAAAATTAATTCATTATCTGAAAAAGATAGGGCAGGGATGTGCTGAAAACATTCGATAGTTAAATCTGCTGCGCCATTTTCTGTTGTTTGAACGAAAGGAAGATACCCTTCTTCAAGTACAATTCTATGTTCAGCATGTAGCTTTATCAAAAAGTCGGCAATAGCAATTTGAATAGTAGTAGGCATCTTTGTTGAAGTCTGTTGAGCAGAATTATTGTCCGAATGTTGTTGACAGTTTATTCAAAAACAGGTCAATATCTCTTTTTGCTGTTATATTGTCAACACTAAAGGTCTCAATCATCGAGTTTTCTAAATCCAGAACGGTAGTATTTTCATTGATGTTTTCCCAAATAAACTTTCCTGTTTCGTTCAACGTAAACAACTCATTCATTTTTGCTACATTTGCTGTAATCGGAACTAAGATTAACTCGCTTCCAATACTGCGCGTAACGAATCTTGATTTTAATTTATAAAGTGTTTCTACATCCATATTTCTGATAAAAGCTGTGTTTTTAATTATGCAAAGATAAAGAATTTTTTGAATCTTGTTCTTGTACCAATAGCAGGTTAATAAGATATTACGGGGTTATTTACTCTCTCCATGTTTGCAAACGAGAGTAGAGGAGTTGTTTATCTTGCTTACTGTTCTTGAACTTTCAAATAGAAGCTTGGACTTGAACCGACTTTCCATAACCATTTCGATTCACTACCCCATCTTATAAAAATACTTCCTTGTTTTTGCTTCATATTAAAAAGTATACAGTATTCATCTCTCCCTTGTACTCTAATAAACTTCATTTTATCTGTCGTATTCACCTTTACCCATTCAATTGTTAGAGCAATGTCATCTTTAAATACTAAGTTGTATTTAGTCAAATCAATATCCACCCAGCCTGACTTTTTAGTTATTGGTATCATGATATTCTCGGTAAGCTGTTCTTCAAAAGGCAAATTGTTGACAATGTTTCGAATGTGCAAGCGAAACAAACTATATTCGAATGATTGATTGTGCATGCAAATATGCAAACTTCTTAATAATACAGGTTTAGAACCAAGTTCTATTTTAGTCCCTATCTCATAACCTTTGCCTTTTTGAGCACCTCCAATTCCACAATATTCTCCATGCCATGTAGAGCTTGTTGTACCCACTTTCTTCAATTTTCCTGAAAAAGGTTTTACATTTACCTCGGCTAATTGAATCGGTTCGTTTAGTAGTTTTATCAGGTTTTCTTTATTCGTAAGTTCTGCGATGGAAAAAGTCTGCGGTTTATAACCAATCATCGAAATCCGAACGATTGCTTTTGGCGATTGACCTTTGATGTCTAAACTAAATTCTCCTTTTTCATTGGTGGATATGCCCAAAGGAGTGTCAATAACTCCTAAATTCACGTGTTCCAGTGGTTTTTCACTCGAGGAATCAATTACCTTTCCGGTAATTAATTGAGCTTGCAGATGTAAAGTCAGGAAGAATAGAAAGATTGTCGATAGTAATTTCATACAATTTGTTTGTTAGTTATATGTCGTTTTTTTCCCACGCGATGCAATCGCACGGGAGCAGTGAGTTTTTTAGCTTTTTACATTATAAATCTTGGTTGATTAATACGTCCTTCTTTATTTATGATATTGATATTGTTTAATTTGTGCATTGTAGGTGTCAAAATAATATATCCGTCACGACCAATATGAAACGAATAATAATAGTATGGACATAACTTTTTAGTTCTACTAAACTCTTTAAAAGTGATTTTATTATTTTCATTAGCTAACCCCCAGTTTTCTACTTCTTGATAATTATCGTATGGACTTTCAATAGCAATAAACTGAGCGTTAATTTGTTTGTCGAATATCAAATACGTTTTAAAAGATACATCTTCTTCTTTTTCTTCCGAATCATAACTAGACAACTTGATCATAGAGCGAAGCTTATTCTCTTTAATATTAAAAAGGATTAGGTAGGTGTAATTATGAGTATTTTCTGCACTTGCTTCTAAAAACACTAAACTTTGTACTTTAGGAGTCAGAGATAAATTACCACAAAAATAGTAACATCCGCTTTTAGGTGGTTTTGCTATGTGTTCTCGTTCGTAATCATCAAGTCCATATGTATTCATGTCATGTTCTGCGCAACATTCCAAATACTTTTTATGAAGGAACTGATAAAGAGAGTCCTGAATTTTATTAATCTTGATATTTTTGTTATGAATAAAATTGAAAGCATTCAAATTTATAACCTTGTTTGGTTGTGAAATTGAGCTGTCAATTGGTTGTGTAAGTCCTGAAATATCAAAAGGGATAGTGTCAGGAGTAAAATAGTTTTTATGAATACAAAAGTAATTTTCATGGACATATTCTCTTTTCTTACAACTAACAAGTAGGAAAACTAGTATCGTACAAATCAAAATTTTTTTCATGATTTTAGTCTTCATTTTTATTTTATTAAGCCTTACCCCTCGTTTTCTTAGTCTCCAGTCTACGCCGTGTTAGAAACAAGGTTCTGCTTTGTAAATCATAAAAAAACTTCCCCCATCCGGTATTTCCCGGATGGAGAAAGTTCCTGTTTTTATTAGGCTTTGGCCTCAGTGTCTGTGTTGTTTTTCTTAGCGGCGCGGCGGTATATCACGTTGGCGGCAGTTTTGTATTTGCTGTAAAACTCGGGTGCTTTGCGTTGGAACTGTGGTGCGAGGCGGTCGAGGGTGTTTCTCTTTAGGTCGACGGCTTTGGTGATCAGTCCGCCAATGCGGCGCGTGATGTCTTTTTGGTCTATCCCTGCTGTTTGGCGTGTATTGCTGTAGCCTTTCAGCTGCGTAATCAGTTCGTCGAAATGGTTCACTTCTTCCGGGCTGATGCCTTCGTCTGCCAGTTCGTTGGGCGCTATCTTGCGTGCTTCGTTGAGCACGTTGGCGCACGCGTCGATAATTTCGTGGCGATCCAGATGTTCTACCTTTGCAGGTTTGAAGTTAACCTGCGCTTGCAGGGTTTTGTTGCCCTGCCGTCCGGCGTAGGAATGAATGGCTCCCGAAATATCAATCAGATAGTCGGAGGTTTCGTCCAGTACATCGTTTTTGTCATCGGTAATACCGGTGAGGTTCTGGCTTTGTTGCACTGTCAACTCGTCGATTTCGACGTTGATACTCTTTAGTTGTTCTATTCCTCTGGCAAAAGATGGAATAAGGCCCGTTGCGGACTGATTGTTTTCGGCCACGATAACGATTTCTTTGTTAGAGCTGTGCCTGGCTTTTTGATAGTTGTTCATTGTAAATAAAAATAATTTTTTAATTAATAAGTAGTTTGGTTTTTATGTAAATCGAGCAGCAAATATAAATAGAACAAATTAAATAAGCAAATTTAATGCTGTTTAATTATAACAAGGTGTACATTTTTTTTCGACAGCAGCATGCTTTGCTTTTGTGGAAGGCGTTTCCGGAGATAGATCAGGTATTCAGTCTTTTGTAGCCTGTGTATTCGTTGAATTTTACCTTTTCGCTACCAAAAGAAAAGAGAATGCAAATTATAAATTATCAATTCCAGGTTGTTGAGATGCCCCAACGCTATCAGCGGCTATATGCCGCTTGTAGCGTTGATCTTTGATCTTTTCTGCTTTTCAACCGGCAAGCGTCTAAAGCCGCTGCTCGGTACGGTATCAGATTATACGATTGTCGAGATGGCTTCGCTATTGTCGAGATGACTTATACGTTTGTCGAGACGGTTTCGTGTTTGTTGAGATGGCTTATACGGTTGTCGAGATGGCTTATACGATTGTCGAGATGCTTTCGCGTTTGTCGAGATGGCTTCGCGTTTGTCGAGATGGCTTATACGTTTGTCGAGATGGCTTCGCGGTTGTTGAGATGACTTATACGGTTGTCGAGACGGCTTCGCTATTGTTGAGATGACTTATACGATTGTAGAGATGGTTTCGCGTTTGTCGAGATGGCTCAACGCTATCAGCGGCTATATGCCGCTTGTTGCGTAGATACTTTTCAGCCGGCAAGCGTCTAAAGCCGCTGCTCGGTAAAGTGCCAAATTACCAGCTTGTCGAGCAGGCTTTCTTTGTTCAAAAATAATAATTAAACTGCTAATTTTCCTGATTCCAAAATCTTTTTCCTCCCTTTTTTTGTTTTGATAGCAATGATTCGAATATAAAAAAGATTACTGTTATGAAAAAAGTTAACTATTTATTTTTTAAAGTACTATTTGCTAGTTTGCTCTTTCTGCTTGTTGGTTCAGGCCACCTATCCGCTCAAAATCAAGAGTCAGGATCTTCTATAAATAAATTTAAATTACAAGAAAAAGGACGATTCTTCGTCACCTGGGGTTATAACCGTTCGTGGTACG
>Ga0302296_1001649_pt1 | contig 15722 bp, 14 predicted proteins | sample III_Fen_N3_1_FD_194546 | JGI IMG/M metagenome (GOLD analysis project Ga0302296, IMG submission 194546) | Peat permafrost microbial communities from Stordalen Mire near Abisko, Sweden - III_Fen_N3_1 | ecosystem: Environmental > Terrestrial > Soil > Wetlands > Permafrost | place: Sweden: Abisko...
CGCATCAACGGATTATTGGGAGATGGTATCAGTATCCTCACGACCAGTTCCGCCCAGTACAATAATTGTGATTCGGGAGCTGCCTCAAGCCGTTTCATGGGAGAAGTATTGGTGTCGTTAAATGCCTCGGGCAGAGGTAATATTAATATACAATGGAAAGGAGAAACCTTAATCCCCGGAGATGGTACTCCCACTCCAAGGATTTGGAATCTCCGCCTGCAATATCGGACAGGAAATTCCGGACTCTTTAATGATGTTCCCGGGCCAGTTGAATATATTGCATCTGCTACGGCGGGATCTCCTCTCGTGTTTGGCCCAACCCTTCTGCCTTCGGAATGCTGGAATCAACCTGTTGTTCAGGTGAGATGGATTTATTTTGAGTCATCTGCCGGCTCCGGTGGAAGCAGGCCTAAACTCCGCCTTGATGATATTGAAATCACCAGTGATATTTTTGAAGGAATGAATGACTTTTCGGTAAATGCTGATGGGTTATTCAATATTTACCCTAATCCTGCCAGCAGGCAATTCACAATAAGAACTTCTCCCTCATTTCAGGGAACCATCAGAGTTCTCGATATCCTGGGAAAAGAATTACTACAGAAAACAATCAACACTTCCCAGAACCTGATTAATTGCGCAAGCCTGCCTGGTGGTATTTATATCGTGGCAATCTCAGATAATGGGACAGGACAGTTGAGGACAAAAAAATTGATTCTCCGCTAATTACTTTGTTATTGCTCGCTTGATTGCATGCCTATTTGCTTGAAAGTTTGGATGAGGTTCCCGGAAATCTGCCGTGGCTAACTTTTAGGCGGAATTCCTTTGGTTTTATTTTTTCCGCTGTGTTTTAGCACTTTAGCTTCAAGATAGAATACAATTTCCTCAGCAATATTACTGGTGTGATCGCCCATGCGTTCGATCTTGCGGATCATACTGTGCACGTTAAGGCTTTCTTCAAATTCATCCGGGTGCAAATGCATATAGTTGGCGATGATGGTCGTTGATCGTTTATGCATCTCGTCAAGAAAATCATCTTTCGCAAAAATGCTCACTGCTTTTCTCGAATTTTCCATTTCGAATGCCTTTTTAGCATCGGCAAGCATTGTGTATACATTTTGAAGGAGGTCGCCTAACGATGTGGCAGTCAGCAGGTCAGGATTAATGCTGTCAGCAGGCGATTTGGCAACATATTTTGCAATGCCCTTGGCAAAATCAGCTATGCGTTCGAGGTTTGTATTAATTTTAAGAACAGCAAGTGTAAGCCGCAAATCGGTAGCCACCGGGTTGTATAATGCAATAATATACTCACAGTCGCGATCGAGTCTAAGTTCATAAACATCCACCATCTTTTCCTTAAAAAGAATTTCAGAAGCAGCTCCTTTATCGAAATTCAGGATTGCTTCCCGGGCGGTTCTCACCTGCGACAGCACTAACTCCCACATTTCAAAAAGTTCCTGTTTCAATTTGCTTAATTCAGTCTCCAGGTGATTCATGACAATTGTATTTTAGTTTGTAATAAACTCTTTTTGCATTTTATTCTGTTATATGAATGAGTTATTCACAGATAATGAAAATTGGAATCTCAACCAAACCGGCCGGTGACATAGTTTTCGGTTTGAGTCTTTTTAGGACTTGTAAAGATATTCACAGTTAAATCGTATTCAATAAGTTCTCCCAGATAAAAAAAAGCTGTACGATCGCTTACTCGAGAAGCCTGCTGCATATTGTGCGTAACAATTATAATTGTATAATTCTTTTTCAATTCATGGATCAGTTCTTCGATCTTAGCTGTACTCAGAGGATCAAGAGCCGAGGCAGGTTCGTCCATAAGAACTATGGAAGGCGAATTGGCTAATGCCCGTGCAATACAAAGACGCTGCTGCTGGCCACCGGAGAGTTCAAATGCCGATTTGTTCAGTTTATCGGAAACCTCATCCCATAATGCAGCCTGTTTTAACGATTTTACAACAGTTTCCTCAATCATCGATTTATCATTATAACCATTTACACGTAAACCATATGCAACATTTTCAAAAATACTTTTCGGGAAAGGGTTTGGCTTCTGGAATACCATACCGGCTTTTATTCTAAGTTCGTCAACATTGATCCCTTTGCGGTAGATATCTTCATTATCAATTAGCACTTCACCGGTTATTTTCACGTGTTCGATAAGGTCATTCATACGGTTAAAAAGCCGCAGGTATGTGGATTTTCCACAACCCGACGGACCAATGAGCGCCGTAACGGAATTCTCTTCCATAGACAAAGAGATGTTTTTCAACGCCTGGTATTCGCCGTAAAATAAGTTAACGTCTTTTGTTTCAATTTTTGTCATCTGTCAGTTCACGTGTTGTCGTTTTCTTCAAAATTTATTATTGCCGGATAATGATCTATCTCATTTTTAAATGATGTTTAATAAATCATGGCTAATTCATTTTAACTCTTTTGCTAAAATACCGACGGAGGGCATTAGCCGCCAGGTTTAAAACCAGGACTAGTAAAACCAGTACGAGGGCTGTTCCATAAGCCATAGGTCTCGATTTAGTGATATCTGTTCCACTTGTTGCAAGAACATAGAGGTGGTAAGGCAGCGCCATTGCCTGATCGAATATGCTTGTTGGAAGTTTAGGAAGAAAATAAGCCGCAACAGTAAACAGGATTGGCGCCGTTTCGCCAGATACCCGGCCAATTGAGAGTATGAGCCCTGTTATAATATTGGGATAGGCTATTGGCAATACCACTTTTCGCACAGTATATAGTTTTGAAGCGCCCAAAGCATAACTTCCCTGGCGGAACGAATCGTCGACGGCTAAAAGGGCCTCTTCTGTGGTTCGTATAACTACGGGGAGTGTAAGCAGCCCCAGCGTGAGAGAACCTGCCAGCAGGGAATCACCGAATCCCATTGTATTTACAAATAGTGACATGCCGAAAAGCCCGAATACTATGGACGGAATTCCGGCAAGATTGTTCGTCATCATCCGGATAAACCTAACAGTGTAACCGTTGCGCAGGTATTCATTAATATATATTCCGGAAAGAACGCCAACGGGAAAACTAAAAATCATACTACCAACAATAAGACATAATGTACCTATTATTGCCGGGAATATGCCACCGGAAGTCATACCTTCCGTCGGCATTTTTGTGAGAAATCCCCAACTTATGACAGAAAAGCCTTTTATAATAATAAACCCCAGAATAACAAAAAGAATACCAACGACCAGCATACTCATAAGCCTGAAAAGCCAGAAAGCCAGGTTTTGGCTACGTCGTTTTCTTTCTGTGTATTCTTTTTTTAATTGGAGAACCATTTCTAATATTTATGATTTAGAATCGCCTTATGATCATATCAACTTCTTCAATAAATCTGATTGTTCATGATTAATCCGGTTGATTATCGAAAACCGCAGGGTCATCATCAAACGAATCTATCTCGTCATTAAACGTATCGTCATCAAACTGATCCTGATCATCATTGAACCAATCAGGGCTGTAAATTGCTATATTATCTGGCTCAACTGACGATTTATTTTCTTTTAAGATCAGGAATTGATTTTTAATGAGATTTTCATGTTCCAATGATTTCTTTATTTTATTTTAAACCACTCTTTAAAAGCTATCGAGCACTTAAATTTTCAAAACATTAAACAAAATGATCAGTAATCCTATCCATGTTTATATTTCATTCTTCTGAATAATCTTCGCATTTACTGTTTGGCATATTTCTTTCTCCTTGATACATATTCTACCGAAAGGTTCACAAGCAGTGTGAGAACAAACAGGATACAGCCAAGAGCAAATAGCGCTTTATAGTGTAAGCCGCCCTGCGAACTTTCCCCAAGCTCTGCTGCTATCGTAGCTGGTATGGTACGTACAGGTTCCAGGAAAGAATGCGGAATAACTGCTGCATTACCCGTAACCATAAGTACAGCCATTGTTTCGCCAATAGCACGGCCAATGCCTAATATGGCAGCAGCTGTAATACCGGAAATAGAATATGGAATTACCACACGGTAAATTGTTTGCCAATGACTGGCACCCAGGGCCAGGCTTGCCTCCTTCATTGCACGTGGCGTGGTTTGCAGGGCATCTTCGGCAATCGTAATTATTGTAGGTAATGCCATAATAGCAAGAATTATACTACCGGCCAACGCTGTTTCACCTACCGGCAGGTTAAAAACTTTTTGAATCAGGGGAACAATTATCACCAAACCAAAGAATCCATAGACTACGGAAGGAATTCCGGAGAGCAATTCCACAACAGGTTTTAATAGTCTGCGGAAACGAGGATCTGCAATTTCAGCCAGATAAATTGCAACAGCCAGTCCAAGTGGCAAAGAAAGCAAGATGGCTCCAAAACTAACCCATAACGTTCCAAGAATAAGCGGCAACACTCCAAACTGGGCCGATGGCTCCGAAGTGGGAAACCATTCTTTTCCAAGAAAAAAATCGTTTGCAGTTATCGTTTTATCCTTTAGTAATTTACCTTTAAAGCCTTTTAGTATATACTTTGTAGGTATAAATGCCAGAATTCCCGGCAGGCTATCTGTAAGTTTGCTGATACAGGTCGGCAGGTTTTCAAAGTTGGCACCGATCTGTTCCCCGGAATAATAATTTCCGAGATCTTCCAGACGAAAAATTATAATAGAGTCGTTGTTGCCCCCCAATTGTTTCCAATTGGTAATTCCCTGGTCAAAAACAATTTTAATGGTTTTTGGATCCATTTGACTAACCGGGTTTTTGCTGTTCACTGCAAGTTTATATCCTTCTGTTATATCCGACCGCTTAAATAAACCAAAACCTTCGCTGAAAAGGAAAACAACGATCAGCAACACAGCAAGGCTGGTCATACTGCCGCTCGCAGCCATAATGCCTACAACAATCTTCTCGGTTAGCTTTTTATAGAATGGTTTCAATTATTCCGGGAAATTCAAAATTCAACAATCAGAAGAAAGAACTTACCGGTGCCCGATATTCAGAGCACCGGTAAGCACACAATCAAGTTTAACACACAAACTTATTTTAACGGGACATATCCAACCTGTTCAATAACTTTCTGGCCTTTATCAGAAAGAACATAGGTCATATAGGGCTTTACTTTTGCCTCAAATTTCGAGTTGTAATAATACTGCAAGGGGCGAATGATAGGATAAGTCTTGTTTTTCGCTGTTTCCATGCTTGGCCCGATAAAGGATTTCCCCTTGTCGTAGGATACTTTCAGCGCCTTAACTTCTTTATCCAGATAAGCCAATCCAACATAGCCGATAGCACCTTTAGTCTGGGAAACGCTCTGTACAATCGCTCCCGTAGCCGGCATACTCAGTACATCAGAAGCGAAATTCTTTTTATTCAGAACATGCTCCTTGAAAAATTCATATGTTCCTGAACTTGTTTCGCGGGAATAGACTACAATTTTTAAATCTTCTCCTCCGACTTCTTTCCAGTTTTTAATTTTTCCGGTAAAGATGCCTTCAAGTTGTTCGCGTGTAAGCTGGCTGATTTTGTTGCCTGGGTTTACTATTACGGCAAGGGCATCGAATGCTACTACTACTTCCTTGTAACTAACCCCGGCTTCCTGTAGTTTTAATTTTTCATCCATCTTTATCTTGCGCGAGGATTGAGCAATTTCTGTTGTTCCATCGATAAGTGCAGCAATGCCAACACCGCTTCCTCCTCCGGTTACCATTACATTAGCGCCTTTATTTTCCTTCATGTATGTTTCAGCTTCCTTTTGTGATAATGGAAGCATGGTATCGCTGCCTTTTATTTTCTGGGCTTGCACACCAAGCGCAAACGATAAAGCAAGTATTGCAAAAATTGTCTTTTTCATTGTTTTGTCTTTTTATTGTTAAATCTTAAATTATGTTATCAGAATTTATATTGAAGCCTGAGCGTCCAAACATTATCTTTTATGTCCGAATCATATCCTACAAGGTTTTTGCTGGTTTCGTTTTTGACCATGTCATAATAGGCGGTGAACTTAATATTAGGAGTGTAAGCATAGATTAAGCCCAGCCCAAGTGTGTTATACTTTATATCTGCAGCAGTAGATGCCTTGTATTTCCCGACTTTCGGTTTTAATCCGATCTGATTACCCGAAATATCTGTATTCGGATCGTAGATATCATATTTGGCGACTACTGAAAGTTTAGTCCCGGTGAAGGATTGAACAAAGTAAACATAGGCCCCGTTTACCTTTCTCAGATAAGTGTCGGCACTTGTTGCAACTGTAGGGCTGGTAGTGGATTTCTCTGTCCCGGGCTGTTTTCCCGCTATATATTCACCTCTTAATGTGGAAAATCCAATAGGTGTTTCAATGGTTAACTGGGCATCAAGACCGAAATAAGATCTTTTGTGAAAAGAGCCAACAATACTATCGCCGGAAATTTTGACAAAAGAGACTGTGTCATTGATTGTCCTTTGTTCATAGGTTTGTGCGGCACGGGTTTTGCCAGTGGGAACAGCTCCCTGCACATCCAGAGACACCTTGCCAATAGAAACACCACCGTCGTAATAGGAAAAGCCTAAACCATATTTGATTTTTTCATCTTTGGTCGCTTTGGCGATACCAATATGTCCGATGAAATCCTTTTTCTTATCCGTTTCAGGATTGGTCCCATTACCGTTGAAAAAACCCGCATCTATTTTAAGAAAATTCAAGGGTGAAGTTTTTGGCATCTGGAAAGTCAGCATGGCCCCAAGGTCACGTTCGCCGGGGAATAATGTCTGGGTAAACCTCGACCGTTCCGGACTTTCACGTTGTGAAGAAGAATAGGGAATTTCGAATCCGAAAGGACGGTTAAAAACTCCGGCCGTTATACTAAATGCGTTAAGATAAGGATCGGTTACATTGAGGTATGCATCCTTGATGCTTAAACCTTTTTCGGAAACGTCAAACTGCAGCACATACTTAGCAAGGTATGCTTCATATGCAAATTTGATACGTCCGCGGCGCACCATAAAACGGTTGTCGGAAAATTCAGGGAAATCACCACCGGCAAAAGATTTTATTCCGGGATTGTCGGCAATCTGGTACTGTGCCTGAAGATAACCAGATATTTTAAGTTTCTGAAGTGCACTTACGGCAGCGTTCAGTTTCTGCTCATTTGCAGCTACAGTGTCAAAAGGCGTTAGTTCAACATCCTGTGCCTTTGCAGTACCGGCAGCAGCCAGTAGAAGGATTATGAATGTTTTGATATACGTTCTCATTGATTTTGATTTGTTTGTGTTTATTTAAATTAATTAAGCACAAAGTAACTTTCCATATATATTTCATAAGTTATTTTTATGTTAAGAAATGATTAAAAATTTTGAGGTTGTGTTAAGAAATTGTTAAGAGTTGGCGGTGATATTGCGATCAACTCAAAGCTACCTAAGAAGCAAAGAGAACATTAATAATAATTTAATACAGTATAATAATGTTTAAATGTTCCAAATCTAGTTTTGAATTATTACAATTTTTTCTAATCTCCCCTATATATATCAAGTCTCTGGGTAAAAATCATAGCCTTTATCATTGCGCCATATTTATTTCAGTGGCCAAGTAATCGTAAAAGAGGAAATCCCGATGTGGAGAGTAACAGTACCTATTGCCTGTGAATCAATAAATTCATTATTTCAAGTCTTAACAATAAAATAATGCTCTATTAATTCTTCGTTGAAATTGGGACACTAATTTTGTAATACTCAATTGAACAGAAACCGTTTTTATAGAAAAATCGTTCCTGGTTCCTTTAAAAAATGTAGATAGGAAAATTTTAAAATTTACAAATGAATCCACAACTTAAGGAAATATTGAATTACCAAGGCAAGGAGTTTGCAATGGATTGCGACCCCCTCAATCAATATTTATCCAAAATGAATTCTCCGATACATTTTATTCCTAATATCAAATACAACGAGCGTGGCTACCTCGGCAAATGGGCTGTCCTGAAAAACGGATTACATCTCATTGATTTTATAGGAGTACTTGAAAATAGAAATGAAATATTTTTAGACAACCTTTTTCCTGATAAACAGACAGTATTTGCCGAATGGTTCACAGGGGAAATAATACTTACCCAGGGGAAATTATTAGCGTTGAAGAGTAAGTATAGCCTAGCAGTCTATGAAAAGGACCTCCACCTGGATTTTATTAATGGCCGTTTAATACGAACTTATATTGTTGAAAATACACGGGATTCAATCAGTGGGTTCTTTGACAATCTCCAATATGGCGGTGGCAAAGTGCGTTTAATGTGGAAATGAAATTCATATTTATCGCTTGTCAGGCCTTATCCGACCGGAATAAACACATTTATGAATGAAAACATGCTATGATCTTCGGGAATAGCATTTATATTTTTAAAATAATTCTTAAGCGGTTTTTCAGATCGACAAACTGTGTTTTATAGCAATAGAATTCATTGTACTCTGGACAAACCGGCTATACCAATACCCTGAATCTTTGATTATACGTTCCTGAGTGAAGTAATTAATGTAAACAAGGCCGAATCTTGGATGGTAACCTTCTGCCCATTCAAAATTGTCGGTAAGACTCCATACAAAATAGCCGTTCACGTTTACCCCATCCTGTCGGGCCTGTAAAACCTGTTTAATTTGTTCTTCAATATATATTTTTCTTTTTTCATCATTTACGGAGCCATTAATTACAATATCTGAAAAGGCTGCACCACTTTCAGTAACTACAATTTCTTTAAATTTTTCGTATTTACTGAACTTAAGCAGCATTTTATATAATGATTCCGGATAAATTTCCCAATTCATAACAGTTGTTTCAACATTTCTTTTATCAGCTTTAATTATTTTAGCCCATACAAATGGTGTAAACCACGAAGAAGTGACCAGTTCCCGTGTATAATTCTGCACACCTATAAAATCCATGTCAAAAACAAGTTTACTTTCATCTCCATCTTTTATATATGGTTCAAGACGTCTTAAGAAATATAATTCGTTAACCGGATATCCAAGGCCCACAAGAGGTTCGACAAACATTCTGTTTAGCAATGCATCAACACGCTGTGCAGCCATTTCATCTCTGATTGAATCGTTGTATGCCTGAATATAGGAGCAGGAAAAAGTAGTTCCAATCCTTGCTTCTGTCGACATGGAACGTACAATCCTTCCTCCTTCAGCCTGGCACATTGCAGCATGATGAGTTGCTGCTAAAAAATTGTTAAGTCCTTTTCGTCCGGGTGCATGAACGCCGAGAAAATAGCCTGCACCTGTAAAAACCATCGGCTCATTTAAGATCATCCAATGCTTTACCCTATCACCAAAACATCTGACACACAACTCAACATAATGACCAAACCAGTTAATTATTTCCCTATTGGTCCAGCCGCCTCTTTTTTCAAGTTCATCAGGCAAATCCCAGTGATATAAAGTGATCCAGGGGACAATGCTTTGTTCAATGCAAAAATCAATAACCCTATTATAAAAATCAATTCCTTTTTTGTTAACAGCACCAGTCCCATTTGGAAGTATACGACTCCAAGACAAGGAGAATCGGTAATTTGGAATTTTCAACCGGTGGATTATTGCCAGGTCCTGTGAATATCGATTGAAATAATCACAAGCAATATTTCCATTTTGACCCTTGAAAGTTTTACCTTTTGAATTTGAAAAAGTATCCCAAATAGAATTACCTTTTCCTTCTATATCCCAACCACCTTCAATCTGATATGCTGCTGTTGAAACGCCCCATTTAAAATCCTTACCGAAATTACTTGCTGTCAGATCCATTCTCAACAACTTATACCTGAGCCGATATTTTATTCAGAATAATGCTTTTGAATTTTTTTACAGATTTTAGCTTTTTCTTTTTTTTCAGGGGAACAATGCTGGGGGAAAAGGTATGTTCGAGAAGTATTTTATTAACTATTGCTTCTGTTTTATCAGGATAATCTACTTCAACAATCGTCCCTTCCTTTATCCATAACAAAATTTTTTCAATATGTTTCAACTTAAGGCTTTTCAATACAGGAACTCCCATTTTTTTTAAGGCAACGGCATTACATTGTTGTTCATACTGTCCTTTCATTGGTATAACCATAAGTTTTTTCTTCAAAAAAAGTGCTTCTGCAGGTGTCTCGAAACCAGCCCCACACAATACACCTTCTGAGGCAGCCATGCTTATGATAAATGCTTCATTATTTATTGGCTGAACTGTAATATTTTTTTCTTCAATCACTTTTTTATTATGCTTTGAAAAAACCTCCCAGCGAATATTTTTACATTCCTTAAGTACCTTTATTATTCTTTTATCATCATAAGCCGGCAGATAAACAGTGTAATGTCCTTTATTATCGACTAACTGTTCCCGTACCTGCTTGCGGATGACAGGAGTAAAAATGTTATCGTTGTAGGCTCCAAAGTGGAACCCATATTGTACATCAGAAATTGCATATTTTTTCAATATTGCTTTGCCTATGATATCAACATTTTTAGGCTGCGGAGATTTTTTATTTAATACTGCAGCCTGGTGACTTACTGAAACACATTTTATATTCTTTAGATAACAAGCCCATGCGGAAACAGGTTCAAAGTCATTTATTACCAGATCATAAATATTAACAGGCAAACTATTAATTTCTGAGAATAAAACCGATAAGTTATTTTTACTATATGTTTCCAAAATGTCAATTCCGCCATTTTTCCCAAATATAAAACTTAGTCCATGAAATTTATATTTCACATGAAATGGCAGTTGAACATCTGATTGCGTACCACTTATTAAAAGATCAACCTTATGGTGTTTTTGCAGTAAAGGAATAATATCTCTTGCCCGGCTCAGATGTCCATTACCTGTTCCCTGAATTGCATACAATATGTTCATTTCCTCATCATATTAAATTCATGTAACATATTATCGAAAAGTTGATCTATACTTAATTCCGCTTCCTCCTCGTTTAAATTCAAAGTCATTTCATCTATATCACTATCTTTAAATTTAAAAATTGACCACTCACCATTTGAAAACTCCAGTGCGGATAAATTTTCCACCCAATCCCCGGAATTCATATATGTAATACTGCCCTCATGATTGGTAATTATCCGCATTCCAGGATGATGGATATGACCACAGACAACATAATCAAATTTATTGCTGATGCCTATATCTGCGCTTGTTTGTTCAAAATTATTAATGAAGGACAAAGCAGACTTCACACTTTCCTTTATCTTTTTTGATAGAGACAACTTACCTTTATGAAATACCTTCTCGGATATAAAATTGAATAATCTGTTTATCAATATCAAAGTATCATAACCTATCGCACCCAATTTTGCCAGCCATTTTGAATGTTGCATAGTTATATCGAATACGTCGCCATGAAATATCCAGGCTTTTTTACCATCCGGTAAATTAAGTACAACTTTATTTACGATGCGGAGGGCCCCCATTTTAAGGCCAACAAATTTCCTGAGCATTTCATCATGATTGCCGGTAACATAGTAGGTTTTTATACCCTTCCCCATCCATCCGAGAAGATGTTTTATAACCTTCATATGACTTTTGGGCCAATAATTTTTGCTAAATTGCCATATGTCAACAATATCACCGTTTAATACGACAATTTTTGGCTTAATACTCTTTAAATAATGAAGTAGTTCTTTGGCATGACATCCATAAGTGCCAAGATGAATGTCCGAAATCACCAGTATATCTATCCGTCGCTTTGGTTTCTTCATTCTTAAATTTTAATGCTTCATCAACAGATAATAATCAGCAAAAAGCCAAACAAGGTATTTTGATAAGATATTTTCTAATAAGCGTCTAATATACCTGAATGATTCACCGATTAATAAATAGAAGTCAACAACTTCTATATAAATTGATAATAGTTTATTATTCATTTTAATCTGCTTGTCTGGTTCATATTCTTAAGGCAATTAACGCAGGTAAAAGTATCAGTCTATTATTAAAAAGATATTAATTGGATGTTATATTATAGTTAATAATAGTGAATTACCTTAGGATTACTAATATTCCCTCAATCATAATAATTGATATTGTAATTATTTTACGAATAACCTATGCATGTATTTGATAGCAAGATTTCGCATCAAGATCATAAAAAAAACCGCTGTCCTGAAAGGACAACGGTTTTTTAAGGTCAAAGATGGGCTTATTCCTGCACCGTCTTTTGTTTGTGTATGGCATACCAACGGCTGAAGCCATAGGCCAGTGCCAATCCGATGAGGATTAAAACACCACTGCCAATAGGAGCACCACCACCAACTGGAGGTCCACTTCCACCACCTGGGTCGCCACCACCACCCGGATCGGGTTGGGCCATTACACTTGTGGAGAATGTCAGCAGTGCCAGTAAAGCAATTGCAGCAACATATTGAATTTTCATTTTCATAGATTTTGGTTTTAAAGATTATAAATGCCCCCCGGCATAAACGTGCCGGGGAGCGAATGATTTACCGGATGAATAATTTCTGGTTTACAGTTGACTTGGCTGTAACTACCTTCACCGTGTAAGTTCCAATGGCTACCGACATCGGGATGCTGGTTGTCATCTGGCTGCTCATCGTGGTATGGGTAAGTTCGCGGCCTGTCATGTCATAAACCCACACTTCGCCTGCAAGGCTGGTGGTGTTGTTGATCATCACGTTGTGATTAGAGCTGTAAACGGAGATTCCGTTACTTTCCACAGGGTTGATACCGTTTGCTGATTTGAAGTGCAGTTTGAAGCGGAGAGCGTTTTCGCCTGTAGCATAATCGAATGTGTATACAGGGTTAGTGCGCAGATCCTGGGTGTAATTTGCTTTCACATCTTCAAGCAGGACAACGGTTGCAGGATCGAATGTTTCAACATCGGAAGCTGAGAAACTGTATGTTCCTGCAGCGTCTGAACTGAATCCAAGGTCAACTACATCATTTCCGGCAACAGGGAATGAATTCATGCTGAGTTTATTTCCGTCAGCAACGCTGTACAATTGCATTGCTGCGCCTTCTCCGAGTTTCTTGGCATCATAGTCATCGAAACCGGCGGTAGCATTGTTCTCGAAATGAACCAACATTTCATCACTGTAAGAGTTACCATCGGCACGCAGCCTGAGTACATTGGCAACGCTTTCCTTCAGGAATGAATTTGAACTGTGTGTACGTGAAGCAGCCGGCATTTGGATCGAAGCTCCTGCGCCTGTGGCAGTTACAAAGAAGCCATTTTCAGCAGGAATAATACCTGTGTAGCTGGCAGGAATACCTATATGCGTAACAGAATTGTAATATTTGTATGCACCTGTTCCATATAAACCATCCCATACAGCAACTGAAGGGTTAACGTTAGCCAGAACAACACCATCCCAGCTGATAGCGCTGGTGTAAGGATTGCCTAACAGGTTCCATCCGCCGTTTGCAGTAAGTAATGTACCTGAAGAAACCGGGGGAGCATTAAATGCACCTGCAAAAGAAGCTGTAACCGTAGGTGTGGTAGTACTTACGTTATAGCCGGTAGCCAGGTTAAATACGTCCAGTGCAGTTTTGTATACCCATCCGCCTGTCGTAGGATTGTACGAGCGAGCCCATGTAGTAAGCGAATATGCGAATACAGGTCCAAACTTGGCACCAACAACAGGTGATGAAAGGAAGTGAGCCTTTGTGTTAACGATGTTACGTTTTACTGTAACAGCTGTAGGAGCAACTAAAAGGTTTTCTGATCCGATAAACGAACCGCCATCCTGTATGAGGATGCTTGCAATCTGAGTATTCGGAGCAGTCAATGTAGGATAGTTGGTCAATCCACCAGGGATCGTTACAGCGGTGATAGCACCCGGAACACCATTGTTCCAGTTGTTTGCATCAGTCCAGTTATTGGCAGTTCCAAGACCTGTCCAGGTTGAAGTGGCAGGAATAACAATATTAACTGTCATTACGATTGGGGTGGATTGTGCTGTAGTGCTTGTAACGCAGCCAAGGCTGGTTGTCATAACAACTTCTACCTGGTCGCCGTTAACAGGAACAAAGGTATAAGTAGGTGTTGTAACTGTAGGAACAGTGTTCAGATACCATTGATAAGTAGGAGATCCACCATTAACAGGGGTCGGTGTGAATGTAACCGATGTGCCTGCATTTACAGGGTTGGCACTTGCAACAATAGTTACACTTGGTGTAACAGGAGTTGTAACTGATACAACTACTGCTGCAGATGTAGCAGAGCAATTGCTTGCATTTGTTACCTGTACAGTATAAGAACCTGCTGCGGTTGCTGTGATAGCCTGTGTGGTAGCACCGCCTGGGCTCCACAACCAGCTTGTACCTGCTGATGCAGTGAGAAGAACTGAACCGCCTGCGCAGAATGTAGTTGAACCGGTTGGGGTAATTGTAGCGGTTGGCAATGGATTCTCTGTGATAACAGCGCTTCCTGTCATTGGGGTTGTGCCGCCTCCATTGGTACCTTTTACGGTGTATGTGCCGAATAACTGGTTGCCAAATGTAACAGGTGAACCTGTGTTACCAGGAACCGTAATACCTGTTGCAACAGCATCTTTCCATAATTCATAGGTTACGCCGGTTTCTGAATTGGCAACGCCAACTGGCAAACCAACACCACCTGCACAATATGAACCCGTTCCGGTAACATTGTATGCAGTTGGAGCAGTTACTCCACCGCTAACAGTAATAGCAAGTGTTGAAGCTACAGCACTGTTTCCGCAAACATTAACGCCATAAGCTTTCAGTGATCCGCTTGTTGCACCTGATGCAAAATCAAGGGTTGGTGTAAGCGTAGTTCCGTTGTTAATGGTAACACCGGTTCCGGTGTATGACCAGAAATAACTGGTAGCGCCGCTAACAGCTGAAATTGAATATGGAACTGCGGCCAAAGGTGCGGTAACGGTAGCGGTACCTGTAATTGCACCCGGAGTGGGCGGAACTCCGGCGGTTGCTGCCGGAACAACAGATGCTGCAGTTGTTAACTGAATAGCAGTTTCTGCACCTCTCTGTGCTTTGATCCAATAGCTGGCAGCAGGATACGATCCTGTGAATGTGATTGCTGATCCTGTCCCGGCTTTGGTTGTCTGAACAACACCGGCTGCATAGGTTGCACCTTTAAGTAAAGTGTAATTCACGCCAACTTCCGAACCGCTGAGTCCAAGGGTTTCTCCACCGCTGGCAGCACACCATGGCCCAATACCGGTAATGGTATAGGCAATCAAAGGAGCGTTGGTAGCTAACAGATTTGTATGCCATAACGCGTTGGTGACAGGTACATTGGTATACGAAGTAGGAACCGGTGGATCCTGTGGTGTATCCATAACATAAGCAGTGATATCTGTCTTGTAAGGATTCACTGAAAAACTCCATGCTAAAGCTGATGCCGGAGATACAGAGCCAAATGAAGTGGTTGTTGTCAAACGGACACGGCAAACCCTCACTGCTGTTGCTGGATTATTCCCGGTCAAGGTCGCCTGTCCGGCAGGTCCCCAGGGAATGATATAACCATTACCTGCTCCCGGCGGAGTCCTGGCTGCAATCTTAATACAGTTCTGGGCTACATCAAAGGTGATTGTGGTTGGATTTTCTGCCATACTTGACAATCCGGATGATGATGCTACTATGGCAGAGGCAACTGTACCCCCACCCACAAATGCAGGATCTACCGTAATCCCGTACTGACCACCGGCATATTGCATGGTGTCAAGAGGTGCACCTGAAATTTCATCTATTCCTGTTGCTGTGTTCATCAGGTAGATGTCAAATTCCACAGTCT
>Ga0302296_1001652_pt1 | contig 15712 bp, 9 predicted proteins | sample III_Fen_N3_1_FD_194546 | JGI IMG/M metagenome (GOLD analysis project Ga0302296, IMG submission 194546) | Peat permafrost microbial communities from Stordalen Mire near Abisko, Sweden - III_Fen_N3_1 | ecosystem: Environmental > Terrestrial > Soil > Wetlands > Permafrost | place: Sweden: Abisko...
ACTGTTCAAATAGATAAACGCACGAATGTTCAGTTCATCATCAATGTATCAGATAATTCATTTGATCCAGTGACTGTCATAAATATTTTCAAACTTAAAGTAGAGAAAAACAAAAGGACACTTGATGTTGCATCGGCATCTGTATTGGGAAGTTCAAAATCAGGAAATATCACCTACTTGCCATTTCAAGGAAAAAAGTACGGCAAAAGTTCATACTTATTGACTATTGAAAATATTGAACCAGGCGAGTATTCCATTACGCTTGCCAACAGACGTGATATATTCAATGCATTTGGAATAAGGTAAATATATCACTATGGAATTACAAATTATTCAAAGCAAGATTTACGAGATAAGAGGCTACAAGGTAATGCTTGACAGTGATCTATCTGAAATGTACGGAGTAGAAAAGAAACGTTTGAATGAACAGGTTAAACGTAACATAAATCGTTTTCCCGAAGATTTTATGTTTCAGCTTACAAAAATTGAATTGGAGAACTTGAAGTCGCAATTTGCGACTTCAAGTTGGGGTGGTATGAGAAAATTGCCGTATGCCTTTACAGAGTTAGGGGTAGCAATGCTTTCAACTGTTCTTTCTTCTCAAACCGCAATTCAAATCAACATAAGCATTATGCGTGCTTTTATTGCCATTCGGCAAATGTTGACACAACCCAAGCCAGATCGGTACGATGAACTTAAACAGTATGTTGAAGAAATGTTTTCGGGTCAGAATGACATAAACGAAGATACCCGAATGCACCTTGAAATAATCAGTCAGACATTGGCTGAGATGCAAAATGGGAAGCAAACAGAAAAGCCCCGCAGACCTATCGGCTACGCAATATACCCAACAATAGAAGAAGGCTAATCATTAAATTTTAGGGAGTAAACAGGATATTTCTTGAAAATATCTTGTTAATTATTGCCTGAGTGATTTCAGGGTTATCCAATATTTTTTTATCAATAAAAAAATTAACGACTAAAATAAAAATAATTCTCTTTTGAATTTAAAATACAATCTTTTAAATAACAGCTAATTATCAACTAAATTAAATATTTTATGAAGAAGAAAATTCTACTACTCTTTTCACTTGTTATTTTGTGCATACCGCTCATATATGGTAGCACGCCCTACTTTTGGACCACAAACAGCATTTGGTGTTACAAGGGTGAAGAAATGATAACGGGGGCTGATGTAACAGCTTCGATAGGGCAATTCTCCCTTAGGTTTACTAATAATTTGGAGCTCCGAGATGTCGACGGGCAATCACTTGATAAAAAGAACATAACGCAAGGGTTCCAATTCCGTTTTAATTTCAATGTTGTTGTACATAAGTATGGTTGGAACAACGAAGTTTGTTCCGAACAAGAACCCGTTTCTACACTTTTGTTTAATTCGGAACAAACGTATGATAAAAAAGCAGGTGTCTATGTTTATGGAACTGACATAAATGGGGAGAAATTAATTAGAGAATTTCATAATGTAATGTCGGGCGCTGATCTAATGTTTACGACCGATGAATACAATTCAATAAGAAGATGTACGGATATTCGGTATGAAGTTAGACAAGAAACAGACTATACATCTGCTGAAATTTCTTATCCGGTGCGTTTAATTGAAAATTTTTCAATACAATCTGTTAAAGCTGTAGATGAATACGATCAAGATCATACTACTGTATCATATGACTATACAGATAATTATGAAAATAAGAACATAACAAAAACAAAATCGGAATCTCTATCCTTAACTGGCGGTGAATTTGATTCTAAAATTACCGGTGCAGCTGTAACGGGTGGTAGCACAACAAATAACACGTTGAATATTGGCAATACCGGTTTTGGTGTGATTTCAATTACGGAATGTAATTTATCTTCAATGGCATTCAGTCTTTCAAATGTGGATTTTGGCTGTCAGGTGATTAAAAGCATTATTTTAAAAGATGCTAGCGGTAATATAAAAAATACAATTTCGCCAGCCGATTATACAACTGTTGGAAGTAATCAAATCAACCTTTCTCTTTCCAATATAATAGGAATAGCGGATAATGATAAATTGATTATTTCACTTTCCAACGAATGTACAATGATTAATCCGGAAATGGATTATACAATTATATTAAGCACTGAGGGAAGAGATAAAGATAACTTTTATGTAAACAAAATTCTTTTTCCAGACACAAAAAATAAAGTTCCTATCGGCATTACTCAGAAAAACGGTACAGCCTGGTGTGATAATTCATCGGCATACTTTTTTAATGTGAGTGGTCCGAACGGTTACACTAACATTAATTTCAACAATGCGCCTGCTGATGGAAGCGGGGCTTTTTCGGTTGCAAAAGGTCAATCGGCAATAACAGGAACGGCAAATTACTACAAATGTTTTACAGGGGTAAATATCCCTGTACCGACAACACACATGCCGAAAACACCTGCTATCTCAGATTTGGAATATTGCGATGGAACAAACTTTTCGTTACCGATTAATAACCCGACAGACTACACAACAGAAACATTCCGTTTACTGTTGAATGGAGCAGAAAAAGTCGGTTGGCAGGGAACTAAAAACTTTGGCGGAATAAATTTGGGTAGTGTGGGTACTGCTTCTGCAGTAGTACAAGCAACTAACGGCGAATGTTCCATTTCTTCAAATACGGCAACAATAAAAAGTGCTATTCAACCAATTGCACTTGCTTTTAATGGTTCGTTGTCTTATTATACTGAACAGGTCAATACAACTATTGTACAAACAGCCTCACAAACTGGCGTTACATACAATATCTATAAAGATGGGTCGGCTACTGCGCAAGATACGTGGATAGGTATAAAAGCACAAACTCTTACTAAAGGTTCTTATAAAATCACAGCCACAAATGCCGATGCAAGTTGTTCGGCAGAAACTAATTTGGTGATTTTGGAAAAAGACCTGAACATCGGGACTGCTTGGACGACCAGCACACTCTCATTTTGTCAACTTGATGGAACTAAAGATCTGAATTCTTTTGTGAGTTTCAACGGAACTTCATCCGTTACTTTCAGTTCAACCGCAGGTTTATCTTTGAGTGGAAGCATTGTTAACCTTGGAGCTTCTTCTCCTGATACTTACGTTATTACCTGTACAGCGATAAAGGACGGAGTGACAAAAGTATTCACGAAGAACTTTACCGTTTTGGTAAAGGCTAATGATATTTCTATTGCGTTGCTTAATTCTACGGATTTCTCTTGTAATACGGATAATCCGCAGTTACAAGTAACAACAGACTATCCGAGCTATTTTTACACTTGGTACAAGGGCGCAACTGCTCAATCAGGAACTTCAAGAACAAACACAATTGCCCTGACAAAAGCGGAAGGTTCACAAAACTTTACTGCTGTTGCTACAGCTCCAAACGGTTGTTTAAGTTCAATTTCTAACGTACTTACGTTAGAAAAAAAGAACCTGACAGCTGATATTGATTTCAGCACAGGGACGAAAACGTTCTGTCAAAGTATTGCCGGAACAGCAAACATCTTTGATGATCTAACCGGAAGTGACCGAATTACTATTTCATTGGAACAAAGCGGTTGGACGTACAATGTTACAACCTCGTCAAGCGATATGATTTTGATAAACAGAAATCAAATCGACCTTGAAAGAAGTAAAGCCGGAACGTACACCGTAACGATGGGTTACAGCCAAAACGGTTGTACAAAAACAATCACAAAGCAGTACACCATCAAACAAATGCCGACAGCTATCACCGTTACCCTTGATAACGCATCAACAGTTGAATGTGACTTGACAAATCCTAACGCCCAGGTTCACGCTGATAATTCAGCTTACACCTATAACTGGACTAAGAACGGTGTTGCTGTTATTGGAAATACTCAAGCAATAAGTATTCCGGTTTCAAAAGCGGACGGTTTAACCAGTATTTCGGCTGTGCCTGTATTGAACAGTTGTCTTGGCTTACCATCCAATACAGTTACTTTGACAAAACGATTTGTTCAGGCCGATGTAACTTTTTCAACTGGCGTAACTCAATATTGCCAAATAACAGGGGGAGCAATTGACATCTTTACGGAATTATCGGGAACAGACAAAATCGCTGTGGTAAATTCTCAAAGCGGTTTTTCTTGGTCGTTGAGTCCATCAGGAACAGGTTTAGTAATGACAGGTTCGAGCATAAATCTTGAAACTTCTCAGGCGGGGACTTACACGGTTACAATGACAATCAATAACAACGGTTGTAGTAAGGTAATTACAAAAGATGTGTTTATTCGTGTACGCCCTGCGGACTTTACGATCAGTCAAACAAATCCTGTTGATTTTGCTTGTAATACCTCTGATGCTGCGCTAGCTGCTTCGGTAACTTCATATACCTACAATTGGTATAAAGGGGGAGCAAATGCCGGAAGTGGAACAACTATCAATATTCCGACTACTAAAGGAGATGTTTCCAATGCTTCAAGAACTGTGTACGCAATTGGTACAGCTGCCAACGGTTGCCAAACCAACCCATCGGCCAACCTGATATTGCCTTTAAAAACATTCTTGGAAGCTGACATTTCAATTTCAAGCGGTACAGCAACATTCTGTCAAAGTCCTGTTGCAGCGAAAACGGATATATTCGATTTCCTTTCAGGAACAGATAAATTGGCTGTAACAACCAAACAACATTACGATTGGTCGATTACAGGAGGTGGTCTTGTTTTAGCTTCAACTCATGAAATTGATTTATTTAATTCCACTGCCGGAACATACACCGTTTCATTCACCTATCAAAATGATGGTGGTTGTGCAAAGACACTTACCAAAACGGTAGTGATCAACTCACGCCCGAATAGTGTAGCTGTTACGTTACAAAATGCATCAACGATTGAATGCGACTTGACAAACCCAAATGCTTTGGTTCAAGCGGACAATTCGGGTTATACCTATAACTGGTATAAAAAGGGAACACTGTTAAGCGGAAACACTCAATCAATGAGTATTCCGGTTTCTAAAGCAGATGGACTAACAAGTATTTATGCAATTCCTTTCTTGGGAACTTGTGTTGGCTTGCCATCCAATACTGTTACTTTGACAAAACGGTATGTTGAAGCTGATTTGGCTTTTGCAGGCGCAGGAGAATATTGTCAAACGGTAGGTACTACCCTTGATATGAAAACTCTTCTTTCCGGTAGTGATAAAGATAAAGTACTTAACTCACAAAGTGGGTACACATGGGATTTAGGCTATTCTTCAACAGGAATGTTATTTAGTGATACGCAAAATAGCATTATTAATCTTGAAAAGTCTTTTGCAACAACGTACACAAGTTCGTTAAATATTCACAAAGATGGTTGTTCAAAAACTCTGACAAAAGATGTGAAGATTAAACCACGTCCGATCACTATTGATATCACGTTACAAAATTCTCAGGATATTGCTTGTAATCCCGCAGATGCACAATTCAAAGCTGCTTCGGTTACATCTTATACTTACAACTGGTATAAGGGAGCAACGCTTCTTGGTGAAACATCGGCTAATCTTTTATTGCCAATCTCTAAAGCTGATGGTTTGACAAATGTTTACGCTATTCCTGTACTAGATGGTTGTACTGGTGTAAAAACCAATACAATCTCCGTTCAAAAAAACTTTGTTGAAACAGACTTAATATTCTCGACAGGAACAGTTTCTTACTGTCAATATCCTGCTACTAAATTGGATTTGTTTACTGAGTTGTCTGGCACAGATAAACTGGCCATCCAAGGCAAGCAAAGCGGCTGGGGATGGAGCTTCACAGGTTCAACCGCTGATTTGGTAATTTCAGGTTCAGAAATTAATCTTGAAACAAGTCAAGCGGGGACTTACACCGTTACAATGGTTATCACCAAAGATGGTTGTACAAAAACTATCACCAAATCTGTTATTATCAAGGCACAACCCGTAACAACGGCTATCACCTTGCAGAATGCTTCTACCATTGAATGTGACTTGACAAATCCAAATGCGTTGGTAAAAGCCGAAAATTCGGCTTATTCTTACAATTGGTACAAGAAAGGTGTACTTCTGACAGATAACACCCAATCGGTAAGTGTTCCGGTTTCTAAGGCTGATGGTCTGACCACCATTTACTCAGTTCCGGTTCTCAATGGTTGTGTTGGTTTAAAATCAAATGAAGTTAGTGTAACTAAACGTTTTGTCGAAGCAAATTTGACTTTCAGTGCAAATACAGCTTCTTATTGTCAATATCCTGCAACCAAATTGGATTTGTTTACTGAATTGTCAGGAACTGATAAAGTGGCCATCCAAGGAAAGCAAAGTGGTTTTGATTGGAGCTTCACAGGTTCTACGTCTGATTTGGTAATTTCAGGTTCAGAGATAAATCTTGAAACAAGTAAGCCAGGTTCTTACACCGTTACATTGGTTATCACCAAAGATGGTTGTTCAAAAACCATTACCAAAACGGTAGTGATTAAGGCTATGCCAAGCAATGTTGTTGTAACTCTGACAAATGCTTCTACCATTGAATGCGACTTGACAAATCCAAATGCTTTGGTTCAGGCTGATAACTCAGCTTACACCTATAACTGGACTAAGAACGGAACACTATTGACAGGTAACACCCAAGCAATGAGTATTCCGGTTTCTAAAGCGGACGGTTTAACTAGCATTTCAGCTGTGCCTGTAATGAACGGTTGTGCTGGCTTACAATCCAATACAGTTACGTTGACGAAACGATTTGTCGTTGCCGATATCGCCTTTAATACAACTGACATTTCATATTGTCAGAAAGATAATGGCACGGTAGATTTGTTTGCAGCTCACTTGATCGGAGCTGATAAAGATGCAGTACAAAGCAAGAAAAACGGCTTTGATTGGAGTTTTGTTGCCCCAGCTGCACTCGTTATCAATAACGGAATAATTGATTTACAAAAATCAGCTTCCGGCGTTTATGATCTAAGCCTTGTAATTTCAAACAATGGGTGTACAAAAACACTTACCAAATCGGTAGTGATAAAAGAACAACCTGGCGACATCGCAATTTCGCTAACTAACAATGCCGATTATACATGTAACGCTGATGCAGCACAATTGCAAGCCTCAGTAACAAGTAATACCTATTCATGGTACAAGAACGGTGTATTAATTAGTGGTACAGGCTCGAATACAGCTCAAATTACTGTCCCTGTTACCAAGTCCGATGGAACGACTAATTTTTATGCAGTCGGTCAATCAGACAACAGTTGTGCATCCCGCACATCAAACGTAATTACGGTTATCAAGCATTTTGTAGAAGCTAATCTAGTTTTTTCTTCAGGAGCAGTTTCTTATTGTCAATATCCAAAGACAACAGTTGATTTGTTCACTGAACTTTCTGGAACTGATAAACTGGCCATTCAACAAAAGCAAAGCGGTTGGGGTTGGAGCCTCACAGGTTCAACATCTGATTTAGTGATTTCAGGTTCTTCAATCAACCTAGAAACATCAGCTGCCGGAACGTACACCGTTACAATGATTATCACAAAAGATGGTTGTTCAAAAACCATTACCAAAACGGTAGTGATTAAGGCTATGCCAAGTAATGTTGTTGTAACTCTGACAAATGCATCAACGATTGAATGCGACTTGACAAATCCAAATGCTTTGGTTCAGGCTGATAACTCAGCTTACACCTATAACTGGACTAAGAACGGAACACTATTGACAGGTAACACCCAAGCAATGAGTATTCCGGTTACTAAAGCAGACGGGCTAACAAGTATTTCGGCTGTGCCTGTAATGAACGGTTGTGCTGGACTTCAAAGCAATGCAGTTTCTTTGACGAAACGATTTGTTGAAGCGGACTTTGGTTTTAATAACACGGCGATCACGCTTGCATCCAAAGATGAAGCGGTTAATCTTTTTGATTATACTGTCGGAAAAGATAAAGATGCTATCATTAATCAAGCCGGAGGATTCACCTACAAAATTGCTTTTACACCTGTTAAACAAACAGCGATAAGTTCAATTGATGGTAGTATAGTTCCTGCAACTGGTTTGCAAAGTGGTGACACGCAATATCTTTTAAATGTAATTGTGTCTAAAAATGGATGTGATTTGACATATAGCAAAACAGCTATAATAAAATCTATCCCTCGAAACATTTCTATTGATTTTGCTACCACTCAATCAACACAAGAATGTAATTCAACCAATTACATGAATGTTGTGGCCAGTGATGCAACACTGGTTTATAAATGGTACAAGAACGATGTGCTTGTTGCAGGTCAAACAACTTACAAAGCTGCTATTGAAGTATTCAAAACAGATGGTCAGGTAAAAATTTATGCTGTACCTTCCACCAAAGATGGTTTTGATGGTTACAAAACCAACATTTTAAATACTTCCAAACGATATGTTACAGCAGATTTGCAACTCGATCAGACAACGCAAACCTTGTGTTCTGTTGCAGGTAAAAAAATCAACATTTTTGATTATGTGAGAGGTAATGATAAAACGGCTGTTCTTGCAGGGCAATATGGTTACGCCTACACTACTGTGGGAGATTGCGGAACGGCAATTGTAAACAATCAATATATAGATGTTGACAATTCTTTGGCCGATGACAATTTGACCAAAACAGTTTCATTGTCAGTAAGCCAAAACGGTTGTTCGATAACTCAAAACAAAACCTTTATCATTAAAAGGCGACCATCGGACATAACAATTGAACTACTGAGCAAAGCATCCAATACGGCAAACAGTAATATGTATTGCGGTGGTGATACTCTTTCGTTGCATGTTTCTTCAAGCAACAACGCCGGGGTTTCTTACAATTGGTTCAAAGATGGACAACTAATCGGAAACAGCAAAACAACAAGTTTTGCATACCCGTTTAACGATGCTTCGGGATTGATCAATCTTTCTGCAACAGCAGCATTTGAGAATAGCTGTCAATCAACAGCTTCAAATGTAATTCCTGTACAGAAAAAAGATGTAAGATTTGATATTGCGCTTGATAATTCATCAGTTGCTTACTGTCCTGACACAAAGAAAATCAACTTGTTTGACTACGTTTCGGGTGCTGATAAAAACAACGTAATGACACAATCTAACAATTGTACTTACGAGTTTACAGCAAGCGGAAACAACGGATTAGCGATAGTTTCTTACTCGTTCCTGGACTTGGATAATTCAACATCTTCTACAACACCTTATGCTTTGACAATGAATGTCAATAAAGAAGGTTGTACGAAGTCATTCTCTAAGAATGTGAGCATTAAACCTCGTCCGGTTACACCGCTCATTGCGCTAGCCTCTAACAAGGAGTTACGCTTCTGTGGTGGGGATGGTGTTTCATTTACAGACAAAAATGCTGTAACAGGAACAACTTACAAATGGACTGTGAACGGAAGTACTATTGATGGAACTTCAACATTTAAATATACTACTAATGCAGCAGATGATTTGACAGTACAAACTACTGCTTATTTAAGTAGTAACTCATGTCCGTCAAAGGCTAGTAATATATTGAATGTGAGCAATGTTATTCCGAAAGTAGAAATCAAATTAATCTCTACAAAGGTTACGGTGAATGATAATATTCAATTATACATTTATGAGCCTACGGCAAGTAAGAGCATTACTTTAATGGCTACTCGTGTATCGGATAAAACAATTAGTGATCTACCGTACACAAGGAACGGAAATATAATAACATTAACAGGTATTTTGCCAATTGGTGAATATGCGATTACTGCTGTTGTTGAAAATGCGCTCACAGGCTATTGTTCACAGAACATTACTGTTTCGTACACCTTAACCGTTACGGCTGCTACTGATAAGCAAAATGTGAGTAATGATGTCAAAGCTCAAGAAGCGGCTATCAAGACCCTTTATGATGAAACGATGGCAAAACTCAAAGCTGGAGAGATACACGCTATTTTGTTGCCTATTATGACTTCTTCATCGGAAAGTGCTAAGTTAACTGTTTACACAACAGAAGAAAACGAATCAGTCATTATCCGCATTCTGGATATGAGTGGAAAGTTTATATCATCTAGAACAGAGTTTTTGAATAAAGGTGCAAACGATTTTACTGTCCCCGCCAACCAAAAACCAGCTGTATCAGGAATATACTTAGTTAACATTGAATATTCAAGAGCAAATAAAAAGGAAACATTGAAAGGAATAATAAAATAATCCAAAAGAGTGTCCCCCAAAACTGAGGGGCACTCTTTTAAATCAACAAAAATGAAAAAAACAATTCCATTACTATTTATCGGAGCATTTCTTTTCTTACTGGCTTCGTGTGTGGGAGATCCATACTACGAGAAATTGAATACTCCCCCAACAATAGCTATCAGTAGCCCCGTAGATACAATAAAAATATCTACGGTTGCCTATACAAATAAAGCAAGTGAAATTATAACGTGCTACGATTTTAATATGAATATGCGCACACTTTCTTATACTTCAAGTGATGCAACAAACATCTTTCTGTTTGACGACAAAAGTACCGCACTAACAACAGTTCAAATAGGTAACGACGTTGAAACATTGAATCAAAAAGTTTTTTTTCAAGCTAAAAAGGAAGGTGATTATGTCATTACTTTTAATCTACATGATGCATTTACAACAAGCGCATCGCTTGCGTATAAAGTTCATGCATTTTCTAATCTGCTACCGCTTGCCGTGGTAGATAGTTGTACCCTGACAGGGAATAAATTACACTTGAATCTTACATCTTCTTATGATACCGATGCTCGATGGGGTGGTGCAATTAAAAGCTATCTGATTTACATTGATGGAGAATCCCCGATTGAAGTTATTTCTCCGAAAATAAACATTATTTTGTCTGAGGCTCAATTACCTCATATCGCTACTACGCTAAATGTAGCAGTAAGAGACAATGACAGTGCATTAAGTCCTAAAGTGAAACCAACAATTAAGTAAAGATTATGAGAAAGATTATATTATATATATTCATCACTGTATGCAATTTTACATATTCGCAAAATCATTTTGCAGATACTTATTATATGGATGCCGGTGTTGGTATTTCGGATCAAAAAAGTTTCGAGCCGTCCATAGGCATTGGCTACAACATTAGTGATCGTTTGTCTGTGAATGGTCGCTACGATTATAAGATGACAAGCGATAATGACAGATACCGTTTTTTTGAACACTCGTTAGACATATTTGCAAAATATGCAGTCTGGCAAAAAAACTATTTCTCTCTCAATCTGATGGGTGGTTTTTCTCAAAGTATCAATAGTTACAGCGAAATACGACGTCCTTCTTTTACGCCTAAAGTATATAACCTGGGCTATAATGCCGGAGCGGAATTTGAGTACTTTATTAATAATAACATGGCTCTTTTTTCATCAGTCAATAACAGAGGTTATTTCTTAGATCAGACCCACATAGAACTTACCTATTCATTGGGTATTCGGTTTGATTTTTCATTATTTACAAAACAATTGTATCACCCTACAATACAATAACATCATGAAAAATAAAAAAACAGTAATTATAAACATTACAGCTATTCTTCTTTTTGGCGGCTTCTCCTTTTATGTATTTCAACAACTAAAAGCAGAGACTACGACACTTATTAAAACGACGGTACAGGCCGAAGTTATTAAAAAAATACCGAAAACAGAGGTGGAAGTGATAAAGAACACACAAGATTCGGAAAAAGATATTGCATTTCAACACAAAATTGACAGTTTAAATTTGGCTTTTAAGATTTTGGCTAACATTCCAAAGTCAGTTTCACAAGACAAGCAACAACAGGAACAGGATAAACAAAGAAATGCAATACTGCTTATAACAGCCGTTAAAGCACAAATCAAAGCTGATTCCCTTGAAAATGTAATCAAAGAGCTTACATCAATGGTTAAGACAAACTTTATCGTGACACAGGCTAATCAAGCGCAAAGTAAGCAAGTAGTATTGGAATCCCCTAAAACAGTTAAACCATTCTACGAAAATGTAAGTATGATTTTTCGTACCCGTCAATCCTTCATTTCTGCTAAAGTAGATCAAAATTTTTTTTCAAATTTTCAATACGGTCAGGTGTTCCATTTTGATAATTCAATTCCTGAATACATGACCGCTTTCAGCGACAATAAAGGCGGTTCAATAAGTAACGAGGCAGCTAAAAATTTTCTGCAAGGAAAAGCATTTTATGTCAATTCAATTGATTTGAAAAACCATAATGCAGTTGTAAAATGTTTTCAAAATTAAGTCAAAATGAAACAATTATTTATATTTTTATTTGGTGTATTGCTAAGCTCTCAGGGATTCGCCCTGAGTGTAAAATTTAATATCAGCAACACTAAAAATGATACCTTGGTTATTGGAAACTATTTTGGATCGCAAAAAAACATGATGGTTCTTGATACCGTAATTCTCAAAAACGGTGTTGGTGAATTCAAAAATGACACTCTCAAGTCAGGGTTGTATTTCATTTTTAATAATAAAAATAAATATGATTTGTTGCTTTCAAGTTCAGATAAAAACTTGAAAATTAGTTACAAATCTCCTGATTTTTTATCCACCATCAAAATAGATGGTTCGGCCATCACTTCATCATTTATTGATTACATGAAATTCCTGAACGACAAGAAAGAGTTAGTCAAAAATGACAGCACACTTGTTCAGGCTACCTCAAAAGAAGTAAATACTTATATTAGTAAAGTAGTAGCTGAAAACAAAACCAACATCCTTGGAAAATTTCTGAATTTTCATACCCCCGTGCAAGTTCCTGAGGGAACGCAGGAACTTCGCTTTCACTATTTCAAACAGCATTTTTTCGATAATGCTAACATATACGACAGTGAGCTGTTACACACTCCACTTGTCGAAGAAAAATTAAACGAATACTACACCTATCTTGTCGGAACACCGACAGAGATTTGTCAAGATATTGATTCTCTTTTTTTCAAAAGTCAATCAAACAAAGAAGTGTTTCGGTTTCTACTGGTGAACAGCTTTCAACACTATTTAAAGAGCAATCAGGTTATAGCCGAAAATATTTGGGTACATATTGCTCAAAAGTGGTATATCCCTTTTGCAACCTGGTCCGATTTCGCCTACATGGAAAGACTTAAACACGAAGTGAAAATGAGACTCCCAAATCTTATCGGAGAAAAAGCCCCGAATTTTGAAACGACTGTCCTTTCAAAGAATGATTTTCTTGCTGCACAAGCGGACACCCTGAAACGTAAAGATGTTTACCAAGGCAGCGAAACCAAACTATCATCAATCATTGGCAACGATTACACACTCCTAATCTTCTTTGAGGGTGATTGTAGCCATTGTAAGGAAGTAATGCCCCACTTCTACGAAGTGTATAATAAATATGCCCCAAAAGGGCTGAAAGGCGTAATTGTACACAACAATAATACACCGGAAGGAAAAATTATTTGGTGCGACTACATCAATCAAAACAAAATGTATAATTGGATCAACTGCTGGTCCCCTTATTCAAATCAGTACAAAGATTTGTATAATATTGTTTCAACTCCGACAGTCTATTTATTGAACAAAGGAGTTATTGAATTAAAAAATATTGACAGCAAAACATTAGATGAATACCTTTCTAAAAAACTCAAATGATATCAATTTTAGAAATCGATCAGCTGCCGGCATGGTTTTTTTGATACCAAAACATCCAACTTCAGTTCTTTCCCGGACAACATTTTTGTATCATTTCGTCCTTTTTCAGAATTGAAACAGAATTGAAACAGAATTTGAAAAAAATAAGATTCAAATTAGAATAATTATTTACAATAAAAAACAAACATCATGAGTGAAACAACTGAAAAAACAGAAACAACAACATTGGGTATTTGCCCCATTTGTGGCAAAGGTCAAATTGTAAAAAAGACAGCGGGTTATGCGTGTAACCATTTTGTAAGTAGTGAGGATAAATGCGACTTTATCATTTACAACAAGTATTCTGATAAAGAAATAACCGCCGAAATTGCTTTGCAGATTATTGAAAATAAAGAGACAGCCGTATTTACTGACTTCTACAGCAAAGAAAGAAATCCATTTGCAGCATCTCTAAAAATTGATAACGGCAAAGTAATTATGAGTTACAAAAATGAAGAGTTAGATGTTTTGTGTCCTAAATGTGGCACAGGTCACATCTACCTTAGTAAGATGGCTTATAATTGCAGCAATTACAAGAATGATGAAATCAAATGCGACTTCACCATTTGGAGAGAAACATTGGGCAGAACCATCACCAAAGAAGAAGCTGAATTGCTTTGTAAAGAAAAAGAAACTCCCATCCTTACAGGATTCACCAAAAAGGATGGAACACCGATTGAGGGAAAACTTGTTATTGGCGAGGATTTCAAAGTGAAATTAATCTAATTTCATTTAATAACGCATTATATATTGTTTATATGAAATATATATATTATTTTTACAACATATTAAAATTCAATATTAATTAAAAATTAAAGTCATGCAAAAAAATTTATTATCAATTATGTTAGCTGTCGGTTTAAAGTCGGAACTTCAATCATTTATAAATGATTATGGAATTCCGTTAGTAGCAGCTTTTCTCGTATTGGGGGTTGCATTCGGTATTGTCAAAAACTTAGACCTTATCGTTGATAAGGAGGGTTCAGGTTCCCGAAGAGAAGGTATTACAAATGTAGTTTGGATTGTTGGCTATGTAATAGTTGCATTAGCTGTACTAGCGGGGGTGGTGCTCTTAATAAACTCTAAACTTGCAATAACAATTTAGTTCTAAGATGGAATTTAAGGTCAGAAAAGGCTTAGAAACACCCCTTTTAATAAAGGGCATGTATGCTAAATATTTTTATATTAACAGTGCGTTAGGGGGTGTTTTAGCTTTATTTGTTTTTGTAAGTGGTTCTAATGTTTTGAATGGTAGCACAAGCGGCTTTGCATTTATTTTGATTCTTCTTTTTTCACTCGCAATATACTTTGTAGTGAATACATATTTCAAAAATAAATCAAGTATCAAGAAACTCAAATTCAATACTAATACTAATATAATATCGAATAGAGATTTATTAAAATCAATCAAATAATGGAAATTACATCAGAAAACGCTTACAGCATCTTGGATATTTTAGGCGATGCCATATTGACAAAAACGGGAGAAATAACCATCCCGTTTTTGTTGGTAAGCCCTGAATGTTATTCGCTTGATATTACCGATATAGAAACCAGACATAACGATATGTACCGTGCTTTTAAGCATATTTCAAACGGATATATCCACAAACAAGATGTTTTTCTGAGAAAGAAGTTTGTCGGTGATTATGTCATTAAGGGTAACAGTTACTTGCAGAAATCAGACAAGAATCATTTTAATGGTCGGGAATATCTCGAACATTTTTCTGTCCTGGCTTTCTCTCTTTCCGGATTAAACAGCTTATCCGCTTCTTATCAGAAAAACCCACTTTCATACAAAGAAAGTCTGACCAAATCAGATAAAGACTGTTTAGCGCAATTCTTAGAGGAGGTGGAAAGCTCTGTTTCAATATTAAACAGTCTGAAAGATACGTCACTCAAACCACTTTCGGAAACTGAAATTAAACAATATCTCTATCAGTTCTTAAATGGGTTCTTTGATGATGCTGCTTTAAGAGATTTGCAGTTTACAGATATTATTAGGATTGGTGAAAAAAAAGGAATGTTTTTCACCATCTGCGATGAAAATTATTTGCCGGACAAAATGAAAACTTTTGTTCCTGATAATACATTGCAAGC
>Ga0302296_1001653_pt1 | contig 15683 bp, 8 predicted proteins | sample III_Fen_N3_1_FD_194546 | JGI IMG/M metagenome (GOLD analysis project Ga0302296, IMG submission 194546) | Peat permafrost microbial communities from Stordalen Mire near Abisko, Sweden - III_Fen_N3_1 | ecosystem: Environmental > Terrestrial > Soil > Wetlands > Permafrost | place: Sweden: Abisko...
CCAATGCCGGAAGAAGTTACGGCCGTTCGGTTGATCCAAACACCAACGGGATTATTAATACAGCATTTTTTAATAATTCATATTATCTGGGAGCTTCATTGGATGTCTTCCGTGGCTTTATGCTGCAAAACCAGATCAGGTACCAGAAGTTCAGAAAAGAATCAGCCGAGAACTTCAGGGACAATGCCACAGATGACCTGGCCTTTGAAGTGATGAATGCCTTTTTCAATGAGGTTTACCAGGAAGAATTACTAAAGATAGCCCTTGAACAGAAGGCCATTTCGGAGTTAAACGTAAAGAAAACAGAGATCCTGGTGTCTACAGGCTTGAAAGCCCAGCCGGAATTGCTGGAGGTGAAGGCCAACTTCGAAAAGGACGAACTCTTTTGCATACAGACAACCAATAACATTGAATCTGCGTGGATCAGACTGAAGAAGGCAATGAATCTGCCACCTGATCAGCAAATTAAACTGACCACCGAGGAGGAAAATACAATCACTGCCGATGAGATCACAACAGATATTGCCGAACTTTTCAAGGAACACAGTCGACATTCACCCTATATCCAAATGGCTGAAAATGACTGGAAGGCCAGCCGGAAAAATGTAAATGTTCAAAAGGCCGGATTTCTTCCTTCCATTACACTTCAGGCGTCCTATAATACAGGATTTTATGAAACAAACAAGGATGCCAGTCAGCAAACGATTGCTTTCAATAGTCAGATTAAAAATAACCAGAGTGAGTTTATTGGAGCCACCCTGAATATCCCTATCTTCAGCAGAAATGCTGTAAGGTATGATGTTTCGCAATCAAGACTTAATTCGGAACAGGCAGAAACGAAACTGAGTCAATCGAAGCAAAATCTGCTCTATGATATGGAACAGAATTACAACGATCTGAACGCTTCCTGGAAAGAACTTCAGCAGTCGGGGAACCAATTGGCAGCCGACAAACTGGCTTTTCAGGCAGCGCAAAAGAAATATGACCAGGGAATGACCAGCGCCATTGAATTTTATACGGTTAAGAACCGATTGGCAGAGACTACCAGTCAGGTTTTGCATTCGAGGCTAACGCTGGAAATCAAGAAGCGAACGCTGGACTTTTATAAGGGGAAAAGGTTCTGGGAATAGAAGCCCCCTCTAACTCCCCCAAAGGGGGAGAACTGGTGGCAGAGAATATGTTATCTGTAATTTTGAATCACGGTTCTTCGAATCTCCTCCCAAAAGGGGAGGAACAAAAACCGGCAATATGAATGAAAATATTAATGAACAATAGAGTAATAATCAATTAGTCAAACAATCTCGGCATTAGCATTTTGATTGTGTCGGGAGTAAAATCCTCCCCTTGTGGGGGAGTTAGAGGGGGCTTTAATCATGGGAATGGATAGAATCATAGAAAAAAAGAAAGGCCTGAGGCCAAAACACATCCTCTGGATCGCCGGGGGATTGGCTTTCACCTTTTTATTGTATAAAGTAATCTTTGCCGGGAACACATCAACCTTCAGGGCAGAAAAAGAGAGGGTAACGATCAGTGCAGTTGAAGACGGACTGTTTAATGATTACATCACGGTAATTGGAAATGTGGAACCCATTACAACCATTTATCTGGATGCCATAGAAAGCGGACAGATTCAGGAGCGATTCATTGAAGAAGGATCGATGGTAAAAAAGGGCGATGTTATTCTTCGTCTTGAAAACCGTCAATTGTATCAGACCATCCTGAACAGTGAAGCAGCCCTGGCTGAAAAGGAAAACTATCTGCGCAATACGCGCATCAGCTTTGAAACGGAGTTAATCCAATCGCGCAAGAACCTGCTCGACAGCCGGTATCACCTGAACCGTAAAAAACGTACTTTCGAACAATATGAGGCTTTGAATAAAGAACAGCTGATCTCGAAGGAGGATTTTCTTCAGTCAAAAGAGGACTATGAGTATGAAACAAACATGCTTGAAATCAATAAAGTAAAAGCAAAGAATGATTCGCTGATCCGGTTGACTTCAATGCAGTCTCTTGAAACCGACCTTGTCAAGATGCGTCAGATGCTTGTACTGGTTCGCGAACGACTCGATAACCTGAACGTGAAAGCGCCAGTTGACGGTCAGCTGGGAATGCTGGATGCCGAAATCGGTCAGCGCATCAATGAAGGACAACGCATCGGACAGATCAATGTACTGGATAACTTTAAAATCAATGCACTTATCGATGAGCATTACATAGACCGTGTCAACCGTGATCTTTCAGCTACAATGGATCGCAATGAGTTGAACTTTAACCTGAAAGTGAAGAAGGTGTATCCTGAAGTGCGCAACGGTCAGTTTAAGATCGACCTGGTTTTTAATGGCAAGACTCCTGACAATATCCGCACCGGGCAGACCTATCACATCAAACTTGAATTGGGTGAATCGGCCAAGTCACTGATGTTGCCTCGCGGTGGGTTTTTCCAGAGCACCGGGGGCCAATGGGTGTATGTCCTGAACAGCGACGGCACCGAAGCCACAAAGCGAAACATCAAAATCGGCAAACAAAACCCACAGTATTATGAAGTTCTGGAAGGACTTAATGCAGGCGAAAAAGTCATCACTTCAGGGTACGAGATGTTTGGGACGAATGACAGGATTGTGTTGAAATGAGCGGCCCCTCCTAACCTCCCCAAAGGGGAGGGATAAAAGGGCCACCAAATAGAATATCAATATTCAACAAAAGAGGTAACTATTTATCATGGTTATTACATTGATTATAACTTACTTTAAAATTACACAAAGGTACACTGAGTAGTCACAGAGTTACACAGAGTGTTGAATTTTAATCAATTATCTCCGTGGTCCTCTGTGTAAAACTCTGTGAATCTTCCCGAGTACTCGGGATGACAAAACTATAAAGCATTGATTTATAAGAAACAAAATAAGATAATTATAAAACAATAATAAACTTAAATCAAAGCGCCAATTCTCTCCCTTTGGGGGAGCTAGAGGGGGCTATTAGGAGGCTTCTTTATGATACGAACAGTAAACTTAAACAAAGTGTTCCGCACGGAAGAGATTGAAACCAGTGCGTTGAGCCAGGTGAACCTACACATTCAAAAAGGTGAATTTCTAGCCATCATGGGGCCTTCGGGTTGTGGCAAGTCAACTTTGCTGAACATCATCGGCCTTTTGGACAACCCTACTTCTGGGGAGTATTATTTCGACGGTCAGGAAGTCGGCGCTTTCAAAGAACGTAACCGTACTTTGCTTCGAAAAGGCAATATCGGCTTCGTTTTCCAGAGTTTTAACCTGATTGACGAGCTCAATGTTTATGAAAACGTTGAACTTCCGCTCATCTACCTAAAGCTAAGTGCGAAAGAGCGTAAGGAAATGGTTGAGAAAGTGCTGGACCGGATGCAAATCAGTCACCGTAAGAAACATTTTCCTCAACAACTCTCCGGAGGACAGCAGCAGCGTGTGGCTATTGCCCGTGCAGTGGTTGCCAACCCCAAGCTGATCCTGGCTGATGAGCCAACAGGTAACCTGGATTCGAAAAACGGTCTTGAAGTTATGAACCTGCTTACCGAACTCAACCGGGAAGGAACGACCATCGTGATGGTAACACACTCGATGCATGATTCAGAATTTGCACATAGGGTGGTTAATTTGTTCGATGGGCAGATTATTACCGAAGAGGTGAAAAATAAGATGGGGGAAATACTGGTGTAAGGAATAGTTCTGAACCGTGATTAAGCTGATTAAATGATTATCCTGATTTTGTGAAAAGGAAGAATCAAAGTCCATCATGAAAACAGGAAAATCAAAGTTCGTCAATTACGAAGGATGTATTAAAAACTCCTTAAATAATGTACCATGAGTTGGAATTTTATAGTGAATACGTTTCGTTACCTGAAGAAAAACAAAGGATTTACAGTCCTTAATATTTCAGGTTTGGCTGTGGGGTTTGCTTGTGCCATACTCGTTTTTACACATGCGTTTAAAGAACTTTCGTACAACAGCAAAATTCCGGATAAAGAGAGGATATTTTACCTGGTACAAAAAAGTCCGGATTCGCCGTTGGGGAATACAACCATCAGTTATGCCCTTTCACCAATGCTGGCCTTGCATTTCCCCGAAATTGAATATTTCGCACGAACTGAGAATTACAGCTCATTCAGCAATTGCATTGTGTCGTATCAGGCTTCAGTTAGTAAAGAGATTTTAAGTTTCAATGAACCTCAGTTTTACCTGGCTGACAACGACCTTTTCAGAATTATACAATTCCCGTTTATTGAAGGTACAGCGGCAAACGCACTGAAAGAGCCGAATTCGATTGTGATCTCGAAAGAAACTGCGAAGAAATATTTTGGAGATCAACCCGCCATGGGGAAAACACTGACATTAAATTCAGAACACATTTTCATTGTTTCCGGTGTGGTTGACATTCCGAGGTATGTTACTTTTAATTTTTCAATGATTGCGCCCATTACATCTTTGCGCTCAAAATCGGAGCTCGATGGCTGGAACAGCAACGGACAGCCTTTGTTTAAACTGAACAAGTCGGTTGATTACAAAGCTTTTAATTTAAAGATAGTTCATTTCTACAGCGAAATGGCCCCTGAGCAAATTCGTAATCCGGAACAGTTGACGCTCTCGGTTTTGCCCATAACCGAACGCCGATTGTATTACAATAAAAATCCACTTTATTTGCTGATATTCATTAGTTTGGTGGTGCTCATTATCAGTATCATGAACTACATAAACATGTCAACTTCGATGATGCAAAAGCGGACCTCGGAGATTGCACTAAAGAAAATTTCGGGTGCAAGTGTGAACCTGATTCGTCGGCAGTTTATGCTCGAAACGGCGTTGATCTGTTTGGTAGCTGTACTTTTGGGGATTGTACTCACTTTTGCCGGAACGTCGATCATTCGAAAACTGATAGGTTCAGACATTCTTCCATTTTTAGAGGATAACATCGGCTTATTTATTTCAGGTAGCGTAATGCTTTGGTTTGCAGTGACATTGCTTTCTGGCTTTTATCCTTCGTTTATTTTATCAGGAATCAGGCCTCTTTCTCTTTTTCATAAAGGAAGAAAAATAACTTCAGGAGTACAAAGCAAAAATGTGGTTATTACGATCCAGTTTGCCATATCCACTTTGCTCATTATCATTACGTTAATGGTTAGCAGACAATATCGTTTTATGAAAGATTTGCCGCTGGGGTTCGACAATGAGCTGGTTATGCAAATACCGTTCAACAACAAACTGAAACAGAACTTTCAGAATTTGAAAGACGAACTGAAGCAGATGTCGTCGGTTCGCGATGTTTGTGCGGCTTCATCGATGCCAGCCGGTGTGCCAAATAATTCTGGTGCGATATGGACTGACGACAAGAACCAACAACACGACGAATCGTTCGGCTTTGTTATCGTTTCCGAAGGATTTACACAGACTTTCCGGATGAAAATGGTCTTGGGAGACGAATTTACACGAGAGAGACAGGAAGAGCTGAAAGGCTTAATCATCAATGAAGCGGCAGCAAAGCAGTTAGGTTATGAAAATCCGATTGGAAAAACGGTAAACTTCTGGGGAAAACAAAATACGATCATCGGTGTCGTGAAAGATTTCCAGAATAACTACCTGTTCAACAGGGTTAAACCAATGATATTGTCGGCACATCCAGACAATCAGGGCTTCACCAAATTTTTGTTTGTGAGTATTATGCCGGACGATATAAGTGGAACGGTTTCAAGAATCGGAAAAACAATCAAAAAAGTTTCTCCTGAATTTCCTTTCGAATACAGTTTTACTAATTCCGAACTTGACAGCTATATTAATGAAATCAAACAGATAAACAGCGCCTTTAATTTTGGAAGTTTTATTTCGCTTTTGCTATCAGTTATTGGTCTGATTGCATTGGCCTATCACACCATACAATCGAGAATAAAAGAAATTGGGATTCGAAAAGTGAATGGGGCTCGTAGTTCAGAAATAGTATTGATGTTAAACGGTACTTTTTTGCGATTGGTTGTTATCGCGTTTGTTATCGCTAGTCCGGTTGCCTGGCTTGTAGTATCGCAGCTATTGCAGGGAATCGAAAACAGAACTACCATTTCCTGGTTGATTTTTGCCCTGGGCGGATTGATGACATTCGGAATTGCGCTGCTAACGGTGAGTTGGCAAAGCTGGCGGGCGGCAACGAGAAACCCCGTAGAAAGTTTGAGGTATGAATAAATAACGAACTTATAGAAATGAAAATTTTTGCAACCATATTAATTCTTTTTGTAACCTCCATTATTTTGCAGGGACAAAGTCTGGATGAAATTCTGAAAAAACATTTTGAAGCTGTTGGAATGGAATATTTAAGAAAAGTAAAGACCATTCAATACAAAGGAAATCAAGTGCTTCATTATCTGGAGAACGTCGGATATAAAGTACCAGAAGACTTATTAAAGCCAAAGTTCATTCTTTCGGTAGAAAAAGGAAAAGGTTATCGGCTCCAATTGTTTGGCGAGATGGGTGATTTTGCGACCGGATTTTTTGAAGGAAACTACTGGAATAATCAAAACGGAAATGTAACTGAAAACTGGGATCCCATAGAGGTTGACCGCCGTATCATACAACAGGAACTTAATTTGGAAGGTTATCTATTCGACTGGGAAAGAAAGGGATATAAAATAGCCAAATTGGGAAATGCAGTCCTAAAACATAACAGTTACTACAAAATTCGATTAACAACATCTGAAAACAATACCATTTGGTTTTATATCGATCCAAATAACAACTTGATCTCATTTAAGAGTTTTGGAGGGGATTTGTCAGATGGAAAAAAACATGCAAGTGTTGAATTTCAAAATTACAAAAAAGTGGAAAACATAAATATCCCATTTAAAAGAATTCAGACTGAACTGACGCTTAACGGAAGTTACGGCGAAACAGATATTCTTATCAGTGAGGTGCAAATAAATCCAAAATTCGATTGCGATATTTTTAAACCAATATTTAAGAATCATTAATTCCAAAACCATTTTAAAATGAAAACAAAACGATTTCTAATAGTGCTTCTTTTTGCAGCTTTTGTAATTGCCTGCAATCAATCAAAAAAACCTAAGGATAAAGAACCTAAAGGCGTTGCAGCACAAAATGAAGAAGTTGCGAAACCAGTTATGGTAAAAGGGAAAGTTGTAAGTCTGAAAACAGGTAAAGGTGTAAGCATGGCCATTATCATTGTAAAAGGGACAACCACCGGAACCATGTCGGGGCCGAATGGTGAATTTTTGATTCCGACTCCTGTAGGTGCAAAAAAACTGGTAATCAGTGCTGATGGTTTTGAAACCTATGAAGCTGACATTGTTGCTAAAGATGAGATAGAGGTAAAACTATCGAAAAAAAAGTAAATACCCTATCGTCTGGCACTTATCGGGGGACTTACTTAGAGTTAAGACTTGACTAACAAGATTAAATTTTGCTTTAAATTTTCAATAGTTAAAACCATGTTCATTTACCAATTAAAATCGGCTTGGCACTACTTTTCAAAGCAAAGATTATTCGTATCTATAAATATTGTGGGGTTAATCATTGCATTTGCTATTTCGTCATTGATTATGTTGTATATAATAAATGAAATGAAATACGACTCGGAACATATCAACCGAGGGCAGATTTATCGGTTACTTACGAGTCGCGAATCTATTGAAACAACGGACGCATTGTCGACATTGGATGTTGGGCCTTTGATTAAAGAAAGATTCCCGGAAGTGAAAAAAATGAGCCGGGTGATAAATCTAAGATCTTACATTATAAAACCGGAAGAGGAAATTAAGGTAAAAGCAGTTTTTGTTGATCCTGATTTTTTGGAAATGTTTTCATTAAAATCGAACCAGAAAATTACCGGACAATTGCTATCCGATCCAAATTCGGTAATACTATCTGCGAAAATCGCTCAAAGCATTTTTGGCGATGAGAATGCTGTTGGACAGAGTCTGCATATGAAGTTTCCAAAGGGGAAGGAGAATTTCTTCAAAGTGACAGGAGTGGTTAAAAACCCGGGCAAATATTCATCTGTGAATGGCGACCTTTTTTTAAATTTTGAATACTATCATAAAAATATTTGTGGCTCATTTCTCGAATTCTATCCGTTTTTTACCACGTTCCTGATGATTCCGTCCGTTTCTGACATCTCTTCTCTCGAAGGAAAAATAAACAAAGCCAACCACGACGACTGGACCGGAATATCCACCTCAAAATACGAACTTCAAAAGTATAGCCAGATGTACCTGCATTCTGACCAACTTTCCAATAATTTTTACCCTTCAGGAAATGCTAAGATTTTGTACGGACTCCTTTTCCTCGTTTCATTGGTAGTAGTTATGGCCTGCCTAAATTTTGGCATTTTATCTACTGCATGTGCATTAACCCGACATAAAGAGATTGCAGTTAGAAAAATAAACGGGGCAACCTTAAAACAGGTAAAACGTCAGATTCTGTTTGAATCTTTTCTTCAGGTTATTTTTGCATTACCACTGGCATTGTTGATGGCATGGTTATTTCTTCCATGGTTCAACAAATTTATTGGTCGTGAATTGTTTTTCAGTTTTTCTGAAAATTTTGTGTTTCTAGCAGGTATTATTTTTTTAGCTTTTATTACCGCTAGTCTTGCAGGTTTAATCACATCATCAACTTTGGTAAAAGTCAGTCCGGTTCAACTTTTACGTAAAGAAACCGGGAGGTATGGATTTAGTTTAAACCTGAAAAACATTTTATTGACTGGGCAAATGGTCATAGTAATCTGGTTTCTGTCGGTAAGTTTTCTGATCCAAAAGCAGCTTTATTTTTCAACTTCAAAAGGAATGGGGTACAATCCTGAAAACATGTTGGTTTGCAATATCAACAATCCAAATTTTAAAAGCGATTTAAATAATCCACAATATGAAAATGTTGCAAAAATGGAAGATCTAAAAGCAAGACTGTTAGGTTCTACAGCCATTAAGAATATGGCAATTGCCTCTGAATCGCCACCTCTAGGCGATCAATTGGGTTCCGGTATAATTGTGTTTCCCGAAACTCAAAAAACCATGACAATCGCATCGATCAATTGTAATGCTGAATTTCCTGAGTTTATGGGATACCGTTTAAAAGAAGGCAGTTTTTTCTCAAAAGATTATACAGGAAGCCATGAAAAGGAAATTCTATTAAATGAAGCTGCTGTAAAATATCTCGGACTGGAAAATCCGGTGGGGCAGGTTGTTGATATAGACGGGGCAAAATCCGTAAAAATTGTGGGTGTGGTTTACGATTTTAACTTACAGTCGATGCGAAAGGAAATTGTTCCTGTACGCATCCTTAAATCCGAAAAATTCATGATGAAATTTGACGTTGTGGTAAGATTTCAGTCAGGAATGGAAAATGAGGCAATTGCACAAGTTAACTCAACTTTTGGGGATTTATACAAGGGCTACGAAACCGAGATCACTTTACACAAAGATAGACTAAACGCTCTATATGAAAAGGAAACCACTGAGTCGAGGATTTATATGTTCGGGATTGTACTCGCACTTTTTATTGCTGTAATGGGAATACTAGGGATTTCACTATTTACCGTCCGGCAGCAGGTAAAAGAAATTGGAGTAAGAAAAATTAACGGTGCCAATGTTTCAGATATTTTATCGATGCTGAATGTTAATATCATCAAATGGGTGGCCATTGCCTTTGTAATTGCCACGCCAATTGCATATTACGCCATGAATAAATGGCTCGAAAACTTTGCCTATAAAACTTCGTTAAGCTGGTGGATTTTTGCACTGGCAGGTTTGCTGGCATTGGGAATTGCGCTGCTCACCGTGAGTTGGCAAAGTTGGAGGGCAGCTAATAGAAATCCGGTGGAAGCGTTAAGGTATGAGTAAAAATGTCCGAACCATGATTAAGCTGATTAAATGATTACCCTGATTTGGGGAATATAAATAATCAAAGGCCATTATATTCAACTGACAATTATTGAAGCACAACAAAAAAAGAGGCCTGAAATATTACACTCTGGATTAATGATTTAATCTAAAACTGATCAATATTCTGAACTATGAACTTTATTAGCATCCGATCGACCTTCAACCATTTAAAAAAGAATAAGTTTCACGCAATGCTTAACGTGTTTGGGCTTGCTGTCGGCTTACTGTTTTTCTTCCAGTTGATTAGCTACATCTGTTATGAGAAAAATTACGACTCGACGTTTAATCAGTCTGACCGCATTTACAGGGTGAATTATGATGTGGAGCAAAATGGAGAGAATGTACTTCACTCGGCTAAAACTCCTGATCGTCTTTTCCGTGTATTGAAGGATGAAATTCCTGAAATTGAATACAGCGCCGTGGCTTATCTAGAAAACGTCTTGTTGCGTTATGGCGATAAACAGTATTGCGATCAACCGGACCTGTGGGTGAATGGCGACTTCTCAAAAATATTCACTTTCGATATGGTTGCAGGTAGACCCCGCCTCGATGAAAAGCTGACCTGTATTATTTCCAAGTCGATGGCTGATAATATCTTCGGGAAGGAAGATCCTGTTGGCAAAACGGTTTATATCAACGAAGGAATGCCCCATGAAGTTACCGGAGTATTCAAGGATTTGCCGTCCAACTCACACATTCATTTTAATGTATTCATGTCAATGGCTACCTTCATCCATTATCATTGGATGACTCCTGAGGGTGGATGGCAAGGCGATTTTTGCTGGACTTACCTGAAGCTGAAAGAGGGTGCTGATCCGAAGAAACTGGATGCAGGCCTGAAAAACCTGTCAGATAAATACCTCACCCATCTTACTAATCAGCAGCGTAATGGAACATTTGTTTCACAACCATTGTCGATGGTCCATTACACTTCGGGACGTACAGGAGAATTGGGGATCAGCACACGCGAAAAAACAGTATCCTCCTTGATGCTGATTGCAGGACTGATTTTAATTGTAATCTGGATGAATTACGTTAATTTATCGACCGCACTTTCGCGTAAACGTTTAAATGTGTTCGCAACATTTAAGAAATTGGGGGCCAGTAAATTCGAGCTTGTCAAACTTTCATTGATAGAAAGTGCCATGATCAATATTCTTGCAGTGGCTGTTTCAGTCATCTTGTATTTCCTCACCCGAAATCTCTTTACCAAGTTGATCGGAATAAATCTGTCGCAAGGATATCTTAATTATCCGGTAATCATTAGCATTACGATCATAGTGCTTTTGGCAGGTTTTATAGCGACATCACTCATCAGTTCAGTACCTGCATTAAAAGTGAATCCGGCTTTGCTTCAGCAGAAAAAGATGTCGAAGAATGGCGGTACACAAATATTGGTTGGTATTCAGTTCTTTATGTCGGTTTTTTTAGTCCTCTGTTCCTTGATGGTCACCAAACAAATCAATTTCATGCAGAAAGCCGACCTGGGGGTTAACCTTAATCAGGTTGTTGTGCTGAAAGGTGCTGCATCGACCAACAGCAATCCTCAGCGACGCGAACTGTTTAATGCTTTCCGCGATGAAGTGCTTCGCAATTCAGGTTTTGTGAATGGTACAGCCACGATGAACGTCCCCGGACAACCCTTACGGTTCAGGAACAACAATATTTCCATACCGGGTAAACAGGCTGATCTAAAGCAATCGATTACCATTGGAAACATAGACAATGGTTACCTTGAAACTTACAGGCTGAAATTACTGGCAGGTCAAAACTTTGATGTATCTCAACGGCTCGATTCTGCAAAAGTATTGATCAGTGAATCAACAACACAACTATTGGGATTCAACTCTCCCGGGGAAGCTGTTGGCCAGCAAATACACATTGACGGGCGTAACCGCACCATCAAAGGGGTTGTAAACGATTTCCATCATGAGGGGTTGAAAAAAGCTGCCGAACCATTGATGTTTACTCATGAACATCCCTTTGAATTCGGGTTTTATTCCTTCCGTATCAAAGGCGATGCACAGCAGGCGCTTGCAACTTTAGCTAAAATCTGGCCAAAGCATTACCCCAATGATCCGCTGGACACCTTTTTCAGTGACGAATATTTCAATCAGCAATACAACGAGGAAATGCGTTTGAGCAAAATCCTATCTGCATTCACCTTGTTTGCCATCATTGTAGCCTCGCTGGGCCTTTTTGGGCTGGTCAGCCTTGTTGCACAGCAGCGGACCAAAGAAATTGGCGTACGCAAGGTAAACGGGGCCTCAGTAGGCAACATCGTGGTGCTGGTATTCTCTTATTTCACAAAGTTTGAAATTGCGGCATATCTATTAGCCTGTCCTGTAGCCTGGCTTGTCATCGATCATTGGTTACAGGGTTTTGCCTACAAAACATCGGTGAGCTGGTGGATATTCCTTTTAACAGGAGCAATTGCCTTCCTTATTTCAGTGGTTTCTGTGGTGATACAAACCTATAAAGCAGCAACAAGGAATCCGGTGGAAGCCTTAAGGTATGAATGAAAATTGTCTGAACTGTGATTTAGCTGATTAAATGATTATTCTGATTTTGGGAATAGAAAGAATCATAGTCTATCATATAAATCAGCTTAATTATAGTTCAGACAATTGGCTAAAAGTAATGCAGAAAAAGGCGGTGGTGTAAAAATAAAGAAGGCTATTGACAAATTCCTTTACAGAAACTGTAAAATAAATTGACAACTGTAAAAACAATTATAGAATTAATTAGCTAGTTATCTGATATTTATAAAATGGCATACTTTCTGGTTATTCAATAGTGAAAACAAAAAACAATCATTGGATTGGCCAAATCAAAAGAAATAGCCAATACTCCTTTGAGGAAAGAAACAGCAATTACAATCAATGCCATGATCAAACATTTTTTCACCAGCATGTACAGGAACATCGAAAGAGATAAGATGTTCACCTTTATTAACCTGACGAATCTGACCATTGGCTTTACCACGTTTATCCTCCTGGGAATGGTGGTGAGCTATGAATTCAACTATGACAAGTCAAACAAGAATTATGACAGGATTTACCGTGTTCAAACCAAACAGGAAGACTCCTACCCGACCAATTATTGCACTTACAGTCCGGCAGCAATCCGATATCATGTAATGGCTGATGTACCCGAAGTGGAAAAGGCCCTGATCATGCGTGAGATATCTGCAGGGCAGGGTTCAGGACAATTCTTCACCTTACCTTCCGGCGCTCAGCTCTTTGAAAAGTATGGCTATTTCACTGAGAATTCTGTATTCGATGTCTTTACCATAAACATAAAAGAAGGAAACACCGCTAATGCACTCGTAGAACCCAGCAGCATTGCCCTTTCAGAAACCCTTCAGCAAAAACTATTTCCCGAGGGCGGAGCAATAGGCAAACAGGTAGTGATTGGCAAGCGATATCCGCTAACAGTGACCGCTGTCTATGCAGATTTTCCGAACAATTCTTCCATACGACCTACCTACCTGGTTTCAATAAGTACTTATGAAACACTGGCTGAACGTAAAAGTTTCCGGGATGACTGGATCTACATTGACAATGACAATTATGTGCTCTTGAAAAAAGGTTCTGATCCAAAACTGGTTGATGCAAAAATTAAGGATGCCTTTAAAAATGTAAAAAACTATGAAAAGTCGACCCCTTACCTTTATCCGCTTTCAAAGTATCACATTTCACCCAACGGTAATTCCGACATTTTGGTGGGATTGGCCATTCTTTCGCTGGCAGGATTGCTGGTTCTCATCCTTTCGTGCGTGAACTTTGTCAACCTATCCTTAGCTAATTCCACCCGCAGAGCCAGTGAAATAGGGATAAAGAAAGTAGTGGGTTTTCCTAAAAAGGCAATTGCTGCACAGTTCTTAACCGAAACAGTGGTTGTGACCCTGGTTGCCATGGTCATCGGGTTATTTGCAGCTCAAGCTGCTTCTCCCCTGATGTCACAGATTCTGGAGAAAAAAATTGAATATCATGTATTTGAGAACGGTCAGTTGTTAATGATTGTTTTATTCACTGGAATTCTCGCAGGTGTACTTTCAGGTTTGTATCCAGCCATTGTGCTTTCGTCGTATAATCCTGTAAAAGTCCTGAAAGGGAAACTGTTTACAGGGACAGGCAAATCGCTCAACCTAAAAAAAGTGTTAACGGCTACTCAATTCTCAATATCTCTCTTTATGCTTATCGTTAGTTTTATTCTATACAACCATGTAAATTTTATTCTGAACAAAGATCTGGGTTTCGATAACAAGAACATCATCTATTCGGAAGTAAAGGTTCAGGATAGCATCAATTTTGAATCCATTCGGCAAAAATTACTGCAACATCCTGAAATTGTGGACGCCTCGTTTTCAAGTACTATCCCCTTCCAGGGAAACATTGGTGGATTTGTAACATGGGAAGGCGCTGCACCGGATCAGCGGGAAATGATAAGCCGCAATTACGTGAATTATGATTTCATCCCGACATATAACCTGAAGATGGTGGCAGGACGTAATTTCTCGAAGGATTATCCTTCTGACAATAAGTCATGCATTATCAATGAAACGGCACTCAAAGTATTTGGATGGACAGATCCGATCGGTAGAACAATTTCTCTTTTTGGCATACCCTATCCGGTTATCGGCGTGGTGAAGGACTTCCATCCTTACACAGTGCACAGACCCATTCCATCCTATGTGATGTTCCTTGGTAGAAAAGAACTTACAGGATCAAAGCTTCTCACGGTAAGGTTTACCCCAGGAAATGAGCAAAAGGCACAGGAACTGGTCACCCGTGAACTGGAAGCCTACGTCCCGAATGATCCGTTCGAGTTTAAAGATTTTAAAGTAATTTTCTATTTAGATACAGCAATTTCGTTCTGGCAATCCCTTAAGCGACTGTTCTTCATGTTTTCAGTGGTAACACTGGTGGTTTCGTCGATTGGATTGTTTGGATTAATTCTCTTTACTACCAGGCGACGGACAAAAGAAATCGGTGTGCGAAAAGTGTTGGGAAGTTCTGTCTTAGCAATATACAGGCAACTTTCATTCGAGGTATTTGCCATGTTGGGGGGTGCCATCCTTGTGGCCTGTCCTGCAGCGATACTTATATACAAAACCATGCCTGGTGCTTATAAGGAACCACTCTCTTCACTAGTATTCTTTGTGGGTATTGCCCTGATCGCCATCATTGCCCAGTTGACCATTAGTTATCATGTGATTAAGATTGCAGTAAGTAATCCGGTAAAGGCATTGAGATATGAATAGTTTTCATCCGAACCCCTAAAGGAGCTGATGAAATGCTCATTTTTAAGATTTGAATTATTGTTAACATAAGTCAAGAATGTTTAAGATCTGTTTCAAAATTGCTCTTCGCAATATCAAAAGGTATTCGGTACATTCAATTCTGAATATAAGTGGCATGGCCATTGGAATGGCTTGCGCAATCTTAATTCTTCTCTGGGTACAAGATGAACTAAGCTATGACAGATTCCATAAAAACGCCGATAATCTCTTTCGTGTGATTGAACGCCAAAATATTCCCGGAGCAGAAACCACTGAAATGGTGCCAACTCCCGGTGCATTATGCCAGGCTCTGAAAGAAAAGTATCCTGAAATAATAAGAACCTCGAGATACACACCGGCACCATTGACATTAAAAAAAGGAAATGATTATCTGGAAGAAACAGTCGCCATAGTCGATAAGGACTTCTTAAAAATGTTTAATATCCAGTTTGTTCAGGGAGATATAAACAGTGCTTTTGATGATCCTCA